>FLOH01001443.1_pt1 | contig 37246 bp, 30 predicted proteins | sample 756751 | NCBI WGS metagenome assembly FLOH01 (sample SAMEA4026879, study PRJEB14308) | marine metagenome | biome: coastal water; material: water | depth 74 m
GTTCACGCATTTCCTGACGCAACAGCTCCTCTTCCAAAACCTCTTCGGCCACCGCATCATAAGAGACGGCCCGATTTTTGGCCCCACCCTCTTTTCTATCCGGGTCGATATTATCCTGCCGTACATCATCGGTCGAGCCATTAAACTGCGCCCGACGGACCGGATTAACCCGCACTTCGCCATTGGCACGAATCTCCTTGACCGTAACCTGAAAACTGGCACGATCTTGTAGCTCGTTGGTCACTCCGCTGATGGCTCCACTATGTAACGGTAACATTTTCTTCTCCTCTTCAAAAAGGGCTGGTTAGGCTTGACTGAAGCATAACCCGGCAATCCTTATGATAATTATCGGAGGAGACGATGGGGAACTTTAGCTTTTTTCTTTTTTTTCAGATAGACCCGTTTTTTCAATGGCTATTGGTCGCAGATTTTCCGGCCTATATCAAACCTTGCGACGTTGCCGAATTCTCCTATTGTGGGTAAACGTTGTCGCCCACAATAGGTAGAGTCCAAATACGGAGAGTAAAAACCACTGTATCACCCAAAAATGGTTTGGAATTTGGGTAACCCTTTCCAAAGTTATGCTATCGTTGGCAGCACTAATATTCAGTAAAATCAAGGGGGAGTAGATGGCATTACAGAGGACGTAAAGACCACTGAATTGAACAAAAAACTTCATCCATCTGATTTGTAACCGCTTCAATTGTAGCAACAAAGAGACGAAAAAAACTGAATAAAGAATAAGCATAATACCGAAAGTTGCCATATCACGCACCCATAAGAGAGTACTCCCGGTTAACGTGATGATAAAAAACACAACCAAACCGTGGGCATTTCTATTTTTGGTTTGGAGTGCGCTCAGATAAATCAGTACACCCCAAATGGCCGCACCCGCATAGCCAGACCAAGCAATAATGCCGATCACTCCCCCAGACACGATAACCATGCCACCGCCATTGGATTCCAAGAATAGTTGAGCAACGCTTCCTCCGGTAAGCAGGGTAGTCAACGCATGGCTGAGTTCATGAAAGTAGGTCTCCAGCCAAGAAAAAGGCAGTTGAAGTACCGGGATGGTGTGAACGATTAAAACGGCGAGCAATAGACGAAAAAAAGGATCGGGGCGTTGACCTTCGGGGATGACTCTTTTGGATCTGCGCTCTTTTCCCCTCTGGCTTTTGTTTTTTTCAAAGACCTCGCTGTTGCGCCTGTTTATCCGGTCTATTGTTGCCAAACTCTCCTCGGAAAGATCCTCATCGACAACCTTCTTGACCACAACTATCTTTCTGTTCACAAATTCCCAATCGCAAAGCTGGCATTTTATGATCGACTCGCCGACACGGTTTTTTTCCCGCTCCATGACCTTTTCACTTTTACAAACCGGACAGGTAATGGTTGCAAGCCCAACAGATTTGGGTTTTTTTCTCGGCTCAGGCTTCCACCAATTTTGAAAGTGCTTAATCAAATTATTCCCTAAAGCTATCGATTGTTAAAAACCTGACCGGCATTATTTTAATTAAACAGAGTTCTTGGAAAGGGGAATAGGCTCCTTATACGCCGTATAACAATGCAAAAAAGGATCAATCCCATGAGCAGAATCTGAGTAGGTTTTCATTGACAGTCAAGTCCCTAAGTGCTATCCGAGAGGAGGAAGGGTTGCTTCTGCCTCTTGTCTGTTTCTATACTGTAAACGATATAAAGCTGATAAATTGGCCTGATGGCTTTCGGACAAACTCCTATTGATCCATGTAGGATATCTGGCCTATCATGACCAAACGGTAAAAAACCGAATAGAGAAGTGGGCAACCTTCTATACGATACCGTTTCAGAACATCGCACCACAAGAAAATTCAAATCCTTGACCAGTCGATTAGCCAAGGTTCCCCTTTACGATTCAAAATGGAGAGGCATAATGCTTACCAATCGGATTCAGGGTTTATCAATGGTATTTTTCCTCGTCTGCATGTCTATATTTTTTCTTCCCGCTCAAAGTAATGCCTCAGATGGTGTGCTGGTGGTCGCAGCGGCAAACTCCACCTGTGATAGCTTGCAACAAGTCGTCCCCCATTTTGTTCGGGATCATGGTGTTGCCGTTGAATTTATCTGCAAATCATCTGGACGGTTGGCTAAGGGGTTGATCGGAAAGTCCATTCAAGCCGACTTTTATATTTCCGCCAACGAATCCTGGATGGACAAGGTGATTTCTGCTGGCTTGATAGATCGTTCCCTGGTTCGAGTGCCGTGGGGCAATAGTCTGATTGTGGCTGGTCCCCGTAGTGGAGGGGGTGTTTTGACTGAGCTGTCATCGCTAACCTCCTCGGATATCCACACCATCATGATCGGTGACCCAAGTACCGCTCCCTTCGGACGGTATGCAAAAAATGCCCTTTCCGAATCCGGCCTATGGGAAAAAGTGCTGTCCAAGATCACCACCCGCAAACACATATCCCTTCTGGCCGATGATCTCTCCAAAGGAAAGCCCGGCACCGTGGGCATCCTCTTTTCAACCAATATTACCGAAGAATTGCAGACGTTATTCAATATTCCCGAAACGTTGCACTCACCAATCCGTTATTATATGGCACCTCTCAACACCTCAGAACGGGCTGCTGATACCGCTGCGTTTTCCGATTTTCTGAGCAGTAAGGTGGCAAACCGTATAATGGAACAACACGGTTTTCTTGTCGTGGCCCATTGAGAATCATGTCCCTGAGCCAAAAAATTCGCGACCTGCCTCTTTTCTGGAAGCTACTGCTGCCGATGATGGGACTGACCTTCCTATGGGCCGTCAGTGCCTTCAACACCATCATCGGTATTGATGCCTCCCAGCATCTTCTACGCAATCTTTACATCAAAGATATCGGCGTGGTTTTCAAGCTGGAACAACAAGACAAACGCCTCATGGAGTTCAACCTGTTACTGACGAAACATCTGGCCACGGAAGATGCGGCAACCATGACCAGTATTTCTGCCGAACTTCAGGAGATTAAAAAACAGCTTTTGATCGAATTGGAAAATATCGTTCAATCACACCACTCCCAACTCGAAACAAAGGATTTCAATTTTAACCAGCTTTTTCAATCCTACGAAAAATTTTTCGCCTCTTCCACAGACGTGCTCAAGTTGAGCTTAGATTTTGAAAAAGAGGCAGCCTTGTTTGAATTAAACGAGAAAAACGCCCAACTTTTCAAAAACATAAACAAGATGTCTGATGCGTTGCTCCAGCTTCGCACCCAATCCATGGCCGATAACTACACCCGATCCATTAATCTGGAGGAGAGCAACCTTAAACAAACGATTATAATCAGCCTAGCAGCTATATCGCTCTCCCTGCTTATTATCTATCTTATGGCTAATACCACCTGCGGACGACTGGCTAGGATAGTTCATTGGGCGGAAAAAGTGGAACATGGTGATTCCAATTCTCCTCTGGAAATACGGGAGAATGATGAAATCGGTCGGCTCGGACAAAGTCTTAGCATCATGATGGGCAACCTTACGATATCCCGCCACGAAGAACGAAAGGCGTTAGAAGCCGTACAAAGTGCCAAGGAATTGGCCGAACACAATGTGCGGGAATCCTGGGCACTCGAAGAATTATTACGCATATCCCTAACCAGACAGAATCTAGACAGCTACCTAATGCACGTCCTGGAAATGCTGATAACCTCGATTCCCTGGCTTAAAATGCTACCGAAAGGGGCCATTTTCCTCACTAAAGACAATGGGGAAACCCAGCACCTCGAACTAATCGTACACAAGGATCTCTCCCCCGAACTTCAAATACTGTGTGCTCAAGTCCCCTTTGGAACCTGCCTGTGCGGACGGGCCGCCAAGGAAAGAACCATCCAGTTTGCCGATTGCATCGATGAACGCCACGATATTCGTTTCGATGGTATTGCCGAACATGGGCATTTTAATATTCCGATTCTGGTGGGTCAGAAGGTTCTCGGCGTTGTGGTGCTCTACTTGGCAGCCCACCACAAATTAAAAAATTCTGAGACCAGCTTTTTGCGAAAGGTTGGCGATGTATTAAGCTTGGGTATTTCTCGTCATTACGATCAGGAGACTATGAAAGAGGCTATTTTGCAAGCCGAGGAGGCCGATCGATCAAAAGGCGAGTTTCTGGCCAATATGAGCCATGAAATTCGAACGCCCATGAATGTCGTCATTGGCATGAATCATCTGTGTCTGCAAACAGAGTTGACGGACAAGCAGCGTGATTATCTGACCAAAGCGCGATCCTCAGCCAAATCTCTTTTGGGTATTATCAACGATATTCTGGACTTTTCGAAGGTTGAAGCCGGAAAATTGGAAATGGAGTCGGTAGAGTTCAATCTGGAGGATGTCTTAGAAAATCTTGCCAGCATGATCGGTATCCAAGTTGAAGAAAAAGGCTTGGAGTTTATTTTTTCCTGTCCACGAGATGTCCCCAACCGATTGATCGGTGATCCCCTGCGTCTTGGGCAAATTCTTATCAACCTGACTAGCAACGCAATTAAATTTGCCGAAAAAGGAGAAATTTTAGTCTGTGTTGAGTTTGTTTGCAGAAAAGATAATAAAGTCAAACTTCAATTTACTGTCCAAGATTCTGGGATAGGAATGACCAGGGAGCAAGCGGACAAGTTGTTCACGGCCTTTAGCCAGGTAGACTCTTCCACGACTCGAAAATATGGGGGTACTGGATTAGGACTCTCCATTTGCAAACGTTTGGTGGAGATGATGGATGGCAAAATCTGGGTTGAAAGCGAACCTGGAAAGGGCAGCTCGTTTATCTTTACCATTTGGCTTGGTCGTCATGAAAATCATGATAAAACGCGATCACTTTTGGCCGACGAGATTAAAGGACTTAAAGTTTTGGTGGTTGTTGGCAACAAAGTATCCCGCCGTGTTTTATATGAAAATTTAGCCTCCTTCTCCTTTGACGTTACCTACGCCTCTTCCGGTCCTGAAGCAATGAAAATTCTTAAGGATTCTAAACCATTCCAGTTGATTGTCATGGATTTGGATATGCCGAATATGAGTGGCCTTGAGACGGCAAAAAGGATTAAGAAAAACTCCACGACACCCCCTCCGCCCATCATTTTGCTCACCGGGCATCGTCGTAAGGAGATCATTTTAACTGAGGACAGCTTTTTTGTAGATGGTTTTGTTCGAAAGCCTGTGAATCCCTCTTTGTTCCTGAATTCTATCATGGGTATTTTAAATAAAGAGGGATATGTTGAAAAATCGAACAATCGAACCGAAAAATTGGATGGCATCAATATTCAGGGAATTGTTGGAGCCAAAGTGCTGTTGGTCGAGGACAATCTGCTAAACCAACAGGTTGCCAGGGAATTATTATCCCAGGCTGGACTGGAAGTAACGATTGCCAACAACGGGCGTGAGAGTGTGGAGATTATTGCAAATAATCATTTTGATGTCATTCTCATGGACCTTCAAATGCCTGAGATGGATGGCTTCGAAGCGTCAAAATCCATTCGCAACAATCCGGCCTATAAGGTATTACCAATTATTGCCATGACCGCCAATGCCATGGATAAAGACCGGATTGCATGCCTTGAGGCTGGAATGAATGACCATATTGCAAAACCTATCGATCCATTGGTCATGTTTTCCACACTGGTCAAATGGATACCACCAAAGAAAACGGAGGGCTCTTCCGTTGCCCCTCAAGAAGCCACCCACATACAAACAAAGAAAAATTACACAGAATCACTACCAGATGACTTAAAAAACATTCCGGGAATAGATGCTGGGGAAGGGTTGGAGAGAATCGGCGGAAATCAAGCCGCCTACCGCAGAGTATTGAATACTTTCCGTGAAGGACAATCCACCGCACCCGATAAAATTAGAGAGGCGTTGTCTTCAGGAGATTCAAAAAAAGCCATAAGAATTGCCCACACTCTCAAGGGAGTAGCTGGAAGTATCGGGGCCAACGAGCTATTTTCTTCGGCCAAAAAATTGGAATCAATCCTTAATGAAGAAACCAACACGGAGGTTGTTTCCAAGGCCATTAACGAGTCGGAAGCACTGTTGTCCGTAGTCTTGACCAGCTTATATGATCTAGATACAAAACAGGCGAATGAAGTGCCCTTTTCAGGTAATGCGTTAACCCAGGAAGAACGGTCTGTTTTATTTTCTAATCTGGAACAAATGCTTGGAAATTATAGTTCATCTGCATTGGATCTGATAGAAAATACCGACGGATTAGCCAACGATCCCGCCTTGGCAGAATTATGTAAATCAATCAGGAATTATGACTATGAAGAATCCCTGAAAATCTTAAAGGACATCATGAACAGCCAATAGACAGAAAAACACGATTCATCTCTGTTAGGGCTGCTTTAAAAAACCATAATCAAGGACACCATGGACAAGAAAACCCTGCTTGTAGTTGATGATTCAAAAGAAATTTTAGACATCATAAGAAACGTATTAAGCAACGACTACTCTTTAAAGATGGTTCCAAGGGGTGATTTCGCCATTAAAATAGCGACATCCGATGATCCTCCTGACCTTATTTTATTGGATATCATAATGCCCGACATGGATGGGTATGAGGTATGCCGTCAGATAAAAGCAAACAAAAAATCTCAAAACATCCCCATAATCTTTCTAACAGGACAGGATTTTGTTTTAGATGGAGCAAAGGGATTCATGCTGGGGGCTGTGGACTTCATTCTTAAACCCATTAATCCAACTATTTTAAGAGTTCGGATAAAAAATCAGTTGATGATTGATGACCGATTGAAAGAACGGATAAAAGAGTTTGAAGATGAGGTAAAATCACTAAAGGAAAAGATTCTATTTTTGGAATCCAAAGTACCTTGATCTTGGGCTTTCCAAAAGAACGATAAAAAGACCATCCCCTCCTAAGAAACCATAGACCTAGACAGCATTCCTTGTAAAACCACACCACTGAAATATGGAACACCCCGCACACAGAGGAGAACGGGCGGTGCAGACGTAACGACCATGGAGAATCAGCCAATGATGGGCGTGTTGAAGATAGGGTTTGGGGATTATTTCCACCAGCTTTTTTTCTACCCTCTTTGGATCTTTTTCTTTTACCAACCCCAATCGGTTGGAGACCCTTAAGACATGGGTATCGACCGCTAGGGTCGGTTGTTCGAAGGCGACATTTAAAATAACACTGGCGGTTTTGTGTCCGACTCCTGGCAGAGCTTCCAACTCTTTTCGATTATCCGGCACCTCGCCGTTATGTTTCTCCAGCAAAAGTTGACTGGAGGCAAAAATATTCTTCGCTTTGTTATTAAACAATCCAATGGTCCGAATATACTCCCGGATAGCCTCCTCCCCCAGCTTTACCATGGCCTCTGGGGTTGGAGCCGCATTAAATAAGCCTGGTGTCGCTTTATTTACACTCACATCCGTGGCTTGGGCCGAGAGAACGACGGCCACCAGTAGTTGAAAAGGGGTTTTATAGTTCAATTCACTCTTGGGATGCGGATTGGCTTTCCTTAAGATATCAAACAGTGCCATAATGTCGTTTTTTTCCATGGTCTCTTTCCCATTTTAAAATAAAATCAAAAACAGTGCATAGGTCCGTTATGTCCCCGATTCAATACCATTCCACCTGTTCGCTAGACTGCCCAGGAGCCTGTGCCTTAAAGGTTACCATAGAGGACGATAGACTTAAATCAATCCAGGGAGACCCGGAACACCCGTTTACCAGAGGGGTCATTTGCGGCAAGGTCACCCGGTATGCCGACATCCAAAATGGCGATCGCATAACCAAACCCCTGGTTCAAACGGGTCTCAAAGGGGCTGGAGAATTTAAAGAGGTAAGCTGGGACCACGCGATGGACCGGGTAGCCGATGGGATTCTCGCCGCCATAGATCGCTATGGACCAGAATCAGTTTATCCCTATTATTCTGGCGGAACCATGGGGATTGTCCAAAAACAGGCCATCGAACGGCTAACCAATCGGATCGGTTTTTCGCGAATGGAGGAAACCGTCTGCTATTCTATCGGTTTTTCCGGTTGGCAAGCGGGTGTCGGTCTAGCTATTGGCCCCAATCCAACGGAAATTGCCGAAAGCGATCTGGTCGTCCTGTGGGGAATCAATGCCGCCGTTACCCATATTACCCTGATGCAATACGTCAAAGAAGCCAGAAAAAAAGGGGCCAAGTTGATTGTGGTGGACCCCTACCGAAATAAAACCGCCCAAATGGCCGACCAACACATTGCCCCCCTACCCGGCTCTGACGGAGCCTTGGCCTGTGCCATGATGCATGTGCTGCTGAAAGAAAATCTGGCCGATTGGGACTATCTGGCGAAATTCACCGATTTTGACGGTGACCTTCTCGCCACCCTGGAAGAGAAAACGCCAAGCTGGGCCGCCCCTCTTACCGGCCTCTCGGTTGATGAAATTGTCGGCTTTGCCCGAAGCTATGGTCAAGCCAACGCCCCCTTTATCCGGGTTGGAATCGGCATGAGTCGTCAGAACAACGGAGCCGTCAATATTCATGCTGTCTCCTGTCTACCAGCCATTGTTGGGGCTTGGAAAAAACGTGGGGGTGGAGCCCTGTTTGCCACCGGAGATAGTTTTCATATCGACAAAGAGCCTGTCCTGCAAAAACAGTGGCTGACGACTCCCACTCGCAAGTTGGATTCAAGCCACCTGGGTCATTTTCTCACCGACCCGAATCTCTCCCCGCCAGTAGCAGTTTTGCTGGTATTTAATGCCAATCCTGCTGGGAGCTGCCCTAATCTGAACAAGGTTCACAAAGGACTTGCAAGGACCGATCTTTTTACGGTTGTCCACGAGCAGGTTATGACCGATACCGCCCGGTTTGCCGATGTTATATTGCCCGCCACCACCTTTTTGGAACATGAGGATATCTATAAATCCTACGGTCAAACCACCCTGCAACATGCCAAGCCCCTACTCTCACCACCGGGCGAGGCTCACAGCAACCACGATATGGTCAACGATCTGGCCCATCGGTTGGGATATAAAGAGGAGCCGTTTGACTGGAATATTTCCGAAATGGTTCGCCGGGTTGTGGAGGCCTCAAACTATCCCCCTATTTCCGAATGGCCGGAACAGCGATGGTTGCAGTGTGCTCCTTCTTGGGAAGAGGGCCATTTTATTAACGGATTTCCCCAAAAAGATGGCCGTTTTCATTTCTACCCCCGCTGGTCTGATCCCAACATGCCCCCCGTACCGGATCATTGGCCAGTCAACCGGCGGGATAGGTTCCTGGAAAAAACCCGCTACCCTTTGGACTTCATGCTTCCCCCTGCCAATGCGGTATTGAATACCACCTTTAGCGGTTCTGAAGCGGTAAAAAAACGCCGGGGTCCACCCAGATTAATGATTAACCCAGTGGATGCCAAACAGCGAAATATTACCAATGGGGAGACCGTCCAAATATTTAACAATCTAGCCCGCCTCACCCTGATTGCTCAAGTAACGGAGGCGGTACGTCCTGGATTGTGTGTAAGCGAAATCAACCACTCAGGCCGTGATTTTCCCGAGGGTATTCCCCTCAACGCTTTAGCCCACGACGACTGGGTAGCTCCCAACGGTGGACCCGCTTTTCACGATAACCGGGTAGAGGTAGTCCGAATCTCATCTACCACCGATTCTGAAGAGCTGAGTTGAATGCGACGTATGTGGTAGAGAATCGATAGTGCAATGGCCGCTCCCACCCAATCAGCGACCCAATCCCAGATATCGGAATGACGGCTTGGAACAAAAGATTGGTGCCATTCGTCACTGGCTCCATAGACCATGGCATAAAACCAGGACCAAAAAAACGGAGTACGAATGGCCGACCACAAAGAGAAAGCCCGCCATGCCACAACGGCCAACAAACCAAAGGCTGAAGCATGCAGAAACTTGTCCTTAAACACAAACGAAGGCCCCGGTACGTCAACAGGCCCGGAGGAGAGAAAGAAGAGGGTAGCTGTATAGGCCAACAGAACAACCGCCCAGAAGAGTCGCAAATAAACTTTATTGGATTTTTCCATGTTCAAAAAACATCCTGTCAGAGTAGGTTTAAACCATGAAAACACAAATTCAACCGGAACGCCACTTGGTTTTGGGAATTTCCGGGACCAGTTTAAGCTGGCAAGAGCAGGAGTGGCTAAAAAAAACCAGGCCAGTTGGCATTATTTTATTTAGCCGGAACATCGAAAATATTGAGCAAGTCACTGAACTCATTAAGACTCTTCAAAGCACCATCTCCCCCACTCCCACCATCTGGATTGACCAAGAGGGTGGTCGGGTTCAACGTCTGCGCTCTCCTTTCACCCACTTTCCCAGCCCCTACCGTTTTGCCCAGCTTTTTCGGGAAGATCCTAAGGCCGGTATGGAGATAGCCTATCTTGGCGGGATGGTTTGTGGTCGGGAACTCTCTTCTATTGGTATTGGCGTAAACTGTGCGCCCGTCTTGGATATCCGGGAAACCGGTGCTGATCCGGTCATTGGCAATCGTGCCTTTGGCAGTACCCCACAAGAGGTAATCCAATTGGCTGGTGCCTGGATGTCGGGATTGGCCAAAACCGGAGTGATGGCTGTAGGAAAACATTTTCCCGGTCATGGAGCAGCACAAGTGGACTCCCACAAAGCCCTACCAACCATCCATAAAAACCGGGAAACCTTGGATCAACACGAGCTTCTTCCCTTCAAGACGTTGGCTTCCAAACTTCCCGCACTCATGACCGCCCATCTGATTGCCGAGGGGTTGGACGACAAACGGCCCGCTACGTGGTCACCACCCATATTAAAAAAATTATTGCGAGAACAATGGGGTTATAACGGTTTAATCGTCTCCGATGCCGTTGAAATGGGAGCCTTGGAAGGAACTCTGGCAGATCGGGTATATCATTCCCTTCTAGGAGGGTGTGACTTGGTGTTATGCTGTACAGGTCGCATGGAAGATAATGAGGCCGCCCTGACTGGTGCGACTCGTGCGGTAGGCCAGATGGAGATCCGGGAGAAAGCCGATTCTTTGGCACGAATTGACACCATCCTTACTCCATACCAACGGCCAGCCAAAAACCGTCTAGATGATGCAGACTATATTACGGCACGCTCACGACTGGAAAGTCTAGTAGAGATCGTATTGCAGGACGATCCAACCGAAGCGGGTTGATTTTTTTTGACCTAGAATACTAGGTTTTAATCGTACAGGAGCCTAAAATGTCCTACGGAAGCAAACAGATTCCAACAGAAATTCGCCAGATTACACAAGACAAATTAATCCGAATCACTTGGAATACAGGAGAGGTGTTCGATTACACCATGGAGTATCTTCGAGTGATGTGTCCCTGCGCCACTTGTAAGGGACACACCCCTGATCAGGCTAAATTAATTGACGGTCAGCAGAGCGTGACGATAAAGTCCATCACCCCCGCAGGTCGTTATGCCATCAAAATTGCTTTCAGCGATGACCACGATACCGGTCTTTTCTCCTGGGAGACACTTTATGATCTAGGCATCTCCCACGAGGTCTATTGGCAAGAGTATCTAGCCGAACTGGAAAAAGCCGGAAAACGCCGCCGCCCCTCTGTTTTTGCCATTAAACAGATATAAGGCAACCCCAGCATAACGCACCCGACTTGATTATCTTTCGTCCCGTTTGCTGCATTGCGAAAAATACTACATACAATCAAGCATATGTAACTTTTCACAACGCAGCAGACGAAGCAAAATCCGGGACAATCCAGATACATTAATTATTGGAAATTGCCTAACCAAAAAAAATGGGTCAGAGGAATTTTTTATCACTTGCTTTCCGGCCTGTTTAAAGGTAAAAACAACCCTCTTCACAATGTCCCCATCGTCTAGTGGCCTAGGACGCTGGCCTCTCACGCCGGTAACGCGGGTTCGACTCCCGCTGGGGACGCCATTTTTTCAATTAGTTATGGTGTCTATTTGTTCACGTTTCGGAAAAATAATAAATCAGCATAAAAACAGCATATAAAGATTATCGAAACCCAGAGAATTGCTGCACTGCAAAAGAGAGCCCGACCACCTACTCAGGAAAGGCATGATTCTATAGTAAGTTGTTTACTGGACAGTTTGAGTTATTAAAAAATACATTTGTTTTCGTTGTAGGCATGACTGTCTCAGCAGGGAGATGGTCAGGGAAAGGTGGCCTGTAGTTTGGCTTTAACCACTGACAGGGGGTTGGGCAGATAAGCCGAGACAAACCGCATTACCTTTTGACAGATCGTGCAGACCAGAGGATCTTTACCCCGGAACGCTGTCTGTCTTTCCCGCCAGTCCTGGGCAGCTTTGACAGTCGGTGGTTGCTTGAGCAGTTTGTCGGTGATCTTTTTGTATGCGCCTTTCACCCGGCTGGCCATTAGTCCGTAGTGCCGGATCAGGTTGAAGTAATGCGGGGGGATATGGCGAACCAGTTTTCGGATAAACTCGATCGCTTTCAGTGTGTAGAGGCTTTTCTTCTCGCCATCACGATAGTCTTTGAATTCGAAGGTGACCATCTCGCCTGTGTAGTCTTTGATCCGAAGCTCTGACAGAGGGGGGCGACGAGCATATCTACCGATGTATCCGGCGGTCAACTTCAGATCCGTTCGTTCCGCTGTGCAGTTGACATAGAAGCCGTTTTGATACTGATTCAGAAGATCGTCAAAAAAGATCTTCATGAAACCCTGGTCGGAGAATGGTTTGAGTTCTGCGTCTGGAGTCTCGGAGTTAATATCCTTTAGAATCTGTTTCTTCATATGGTCGATCAAAAGGAATTGGTAGCGTTTTTGGAGTACTGGGGGTGGAAAATAATTACATTTTACCCACTCTGGCTTGTCTGTCACGACAGAGACAATTCTTTTTTTTGCCTTGGGGTTTTTCCGTTTACGTTCGATATATCTGGTGATCCTCTCAGCTTTTCCAGTGAGCTTTAAACCACCAGCACTAATGATGAGGTGAACGTGAATATGGCGGTTCAGAGCACTACCAAATGTATGGAGAACGGCGGTTATCGCCGGCAGGAACCCTTTCTCCGCACAGAAGGAGAGGAGTGTCTCTGTGCAGGCGGAGAAGACGGCGTTCAGTAAAGCCCGTTTCTCGAAGAGCAATTCCCGGAACTGGGATGGGACGGTGAAGGTTATGTGGAAATAGGAGCAGTTTGGAAAGAGCTCGTTCATATCGGCAACCCACCTGTCCACCTGGACTTTGGCGCATACTGAGCAGAAGCGGCTTTTGCAGGATCTTGGAACGTGGCAGATTTGCTCTGGGTGATCTGGACAAGCGAACGTGGCGAACCCAAGCCCCTCAGGCTCTCGGCAGTTGATGACCTTCCAGACGTTGAGGGCCATGTACCATTCGACCTCATTGTGGTAGAGGGCAAGGTGGCGATCCCAGTTTTCCTGGAGGATCTGTTTGAGTGTGAATGGGGCTTTTCTGATTGTTTCCATGATGGCCTGGGATTATAGGCAGTATTTGGAGATTGGAAAGTCTTTTGTGACTGCAGGGGTCTGGGGACCGTCACGGTACCCAGCGGGGGTGGTGGTGGCAGAGCCCCCACTGTCTTGCAGTTTTTTTTCTGTTGCAGTTTTTTTGCCCGAAGGGCACAATGTTCTTAGGAAAATGGGCCAGCTATGCGTAAACGTAATCGTCAGGGAAATCTCCATTCCATTACCGATCTTTCTGTTGAAGAACTTATGGTTCGTGGAGAACAGCTGCTGCAGCAAAATAATTTTAAAAATGCGATAGCCTGTTTTAAACAGTTGGTCAAATTAGAGGGCGATGCATGGCAAGGACAGTTGATTATAGCCTATTTGGGCCGTGCCAGGGAATTGGCAGACAAGGACATGTTCAAAGAGGCTATAATTATCTGGAACAATGCCAATTCTTTACAGTTGAAGCCGTTACCATCGGCAGAGGTGATTGTCTGGATGTTCAATGCCAAACAGTATGACCAAGCCTTGGCTCTATTTTTTAAAAATGAAGGACAGATTAGTAAGCAGAACCCCGACCATTGGGAAATTATCGGGGAACTGATTGCCGTAAAACTATTGGTCGAATCCCCTGCAATCCATCCAAAGATTCCCGACGGGTCTCCTTGGTTCAAACAAAATGATGCCGCTCACACAGCCCTTGAGGCCTATGTGAATGGAGAGCTTGAAATAGCGGATCAAGCCTTGCAGAAAATCCCGCTGCGTTCTGCATTCAAATCGTTCCGCCTGATCTTGAAATCGTTAATTTTGTGGCCGAAAGATCGGGAAAAAGCGGAGCGATTGTTGGAAAAAATACCGAAAAACTCACCGTTTGCAGAGTTAGCCGACGTGGCTCGCCACTGTACGTTAGACCCGGCCACCCTGGCACAAAAACTATCCACACTCAACCCCCGACAACAGAAATTGCTTGTGATCCTGCGTGGTATTGACAACTCCTGTCTGGAGCTTTTCGTTCAATTGCATACGACGGACAAGAAAACCACCCCGTTTCAACTCTTGTTGAAACATGCCGATCTGTTCCCGGCCACTGAACTTCGAGCATGCTGTCAGGGTTTACTGTTAGAAAATAATCGCTTCATTGCACAGTTCGAACATCAGTTTGGCCCTTTGTCGGTCTGGGAACATGCACAGATTTCTGCTCTAACAGCTGAGCGCAATAAACGCCCCGATCAAGCTTATGATCATTGGAAGAGATGCATCGAAGCTCTGCAAAAAGAACCAAAAAATACGGAAAATTGTCTAAAATTGGCGTTGATTCATCGACATGTGACTGATAAGTATCTACAAAACTCAGGTGCTATATCTCAAAAAGGGGTCATCTATCATCTGAAAAAAAGCCTGGAATTAGACCCGGATGACAAACAAACCTGGATTCGGGTCATTCAATGGCATCAAAAGGATGCTCGGAATTTACAACCTTACTACCAATGGGTGGATAAGGGAGTCAAGCAATTTCCAAACGACGGTGCCATGCTGACCATGGCCATGGATGCGGCCTTCGAAAAAAAGGCCTTTGTCAAAGCGAGCCGGTTGGGAATGCGGATATTGGAAATGGACCCGATCAACAAGCGGGTTTGGCACAAGTTGATCAACGCCCATATTTCCCATGCCTGGAAACAATATGGTCAGGGAAAAACCAATCTGGCTATCACAGAGATGATCAAGGCACGTGCCCTGGAGCAAGGGGAGACCGGAGAATATTGGGGGCGGGTTCATGAAGGATTTCTTGCCTTGCGGATGGAAAAAACTGAAAATGGACTGGCACTGCTTAAAGAGGCCCAGGAAATTGCGGAATCGGGCATTATCTTTCTTTTGCGGGTTGCCTTGGAAGGGGAGCAACGAGAGATTCCTGCCCAGCATTTAAAGCTGTTTCGTGATCAGTTGTCCCGTTATAATCGTGAGAAGCCCGTCCAAAATCAAGTAGTTGAGATCGTTAACCTAATTGATTACTACGAAGAAGAAATCAAAAGAGAAGATGTTCGCCCGGATCTTTTTTTCACCCTCCTCTCCGGGTATTTTAATAAAGCGGCACGACTTAAATATGATTTAGAACCTTTGCGCTCGATTTGCCGGATACTGGATGATTTTGATCAATTTCCATTACTGAAGCTGTTCGCCCAAGTGGGAGAAAAATTCTACCCCGAGCAACCGGAGTTAGCCTGTTATTTTGTCTATGCTCAGTCCAATGGAGGGGTTGACAAAATTAGCAGAAAAAACACACAAAAATTGGAAGCCGCTCTAGTACGTGCTCAACAGGCTGGAGATTTTGAAACGGTTGATTGGATTTTAGAGCTTTTGGATGATTATGGGCATGGTCATTGTACCTGTGGGCAGTGTGGTAGCAGGAGCGGAGGAAGTTATGATGACCCATTCCAGGGTGATGATTTTGATTTTCCCTTTATGGATGGTGATCCCGATCTCTCCCACCCAGAATTGATGCGGGCCATGTTGGTTATTGCGTTAGCAGGAGAAGTTTTTGATCGCTATACTCACTTGGATAGGATTGACGACACCACCCTGAAAACAATTTTGAAAGATATATTAAGAGAAAAAGGGTTGCCCTTTGGGGGCCAGCCTGAGAGAAAAATCATCCAAGAGGCACTCATGGAGATCAGGCGAGCCATACCCTATAAACCCGGAAAATCTCAACCTGGCAAACCAATCAATATGGAACCAGACGAAAAAGAGATATCAATATCGGAATTGTTAAACTCACTTCAGGAGAGATTTAAATGAAAAACCCGTTTCGTGTCCTTGATCTACCGGAAGAGTGCGACGATCAGATGGTCAAAAGTGCCTATTTGCAAATGGTCAAGCTCTACCCGCCGGAACAGCATCCGGCTCGATTTCAGGAAGTCCGAGCCGCTTTTGAGGCCATTAAAACCCAACGTGATCGAGTGGCGTTCTACCTGTTTCACCCTCCCAAAGCTGATATCTCCCGGCTGTTCGAATCGGTTTTTTCAACGACAACGCCAGGAATACCTACAAAATCCGATTTACTGAAATTTTTTACCGATGGCTTGGAAAAGTATCAGCTGTCCATCAAACCGTAGGAGGCATTGACGTTGGATTCAAATGATAAAGAGATGCTGCTCCGACAGTTCCAAAACTATCTCAATGAACCGGATCAGGAGTGGGAGGATGACGAATCGGTTTCACTGTTGGCAACCGATCTCTACTCACTATTTGTCGAATTGGCCGGTTTAAAAAATGAGGTCAAAATTGAGTCTCGACAGTTCAAAGAGGCTTTGGATCAGTTTCACTCTGTAGTGGTCCCACTGCAATCCGGCTATGAGACACTTCAAGCGACGATAGTCCAACAACGCAGCCATCTTGAGACTGTGCGCAAAGAGACCTTGCGGCCCCTGCTTTTGGAACTGTTGGAATTACGGGATCGTATGGCCGCCGGGGAGAAGGTTGTCGAGAATAAATCGTATTCCTTCTTTGGCCGGTTTTGTCAGAAGGAGAAACAACTGTTGACTGCCATCAATGAGGGTGTAGCCATGTCGGCGCGACGCCTGGACCAGATTTTGGCCGCTCATCAGGTCAAAGCATTTGTTGCGGTCGGCCAACCATTGGACCCGGTTCAAATGCGGGCCGTGGAAACATCCTCTGACCCAGATATTCCCCATGGCGAGGTGACGGCGGAGGTACGTAAAGGTTATCTCTGGAATAACGAACTGCTTCGGATAGCCGAAGTCATTGTTAATAAATAAACCAAGCGAGAAAATTATATGAAAGAGCCCATTATCGGCATCGACCTGGGAACCACCAACTCTGAAGTTGCTATTTTCCAGGGTGGGCAACCAAAAATCATTTCCTTGCCAGACGGTACTCAAATGTTGCCATCGGTGGTGGGGATCGGTGCGGATAATAACATTCTGGTGGGTGCTCCAGCCTACAATCAGTATCTGCTCAAACCGGACCATACCGTTAAATCCATCAAACGCAAGATGGGCCAGTCTGAAAAGGTCTCCATGGCGGGACAGGAATATTCGCCGCAGGAGATTTCTGCTGCGATCCTCAAAGAGTTAAAGCGTTCGGCTGAACTTCATTTGGGACAAGCGGTGAGTAAGGCGGTGATTACTGTTCCTGCCTATTTTAACGATGCGCAACGCCAAGCCACCCGTGAAGCCGGGGAGATTGCTAATCTGGAAGTGGTTCGTATGATCAACGAACCGACCGCCGCTGCCCTTGCTTATGAAGCTGGACATCAGGGAAGCCGGAAGATTTTGGTTTATGACCTAGGCGGCGGTACTTTTGACGTCTCTGTTGTACAGATTGAGGAAGGTGTAGTGGAAGTGATTTCCAGCCATGGCAATAATCAGTTGGGAGGCGATGATTTTGATCAAAAAATCGTCGATCACATATTAATAACCATCGAGAACGAACACGGTGTCAAGGCCACCGCAACCAGCACCATGGCCCGAATCGTGCGAGCCGCCGAAACCGCCAAGAAAGCTCTTTCCGACCAGCCCTTTGCTAAGATTGAAGAGGAGTATCTGCTGGAGAAAAAAGGCCAACCGATCCACCTTTCCATGGAGTTGACCAGGGAGCAATATGAAGAGATGATCTTCCCCTATATAGAGGAAACATTGCAGGCGGTCCATACCGCACTATACGGGGCCGATATGACCGCTTCGGACGTGGAGCAGATCCTTTTGGTGGGTGGTGCAACTCGTACCCCCCTGGTCAGTCGGCGATTGGAGGAAGTGTTCAATCTCAAACCTCACGGAGAGGTCAACCCGGATCTCTGTGTCGCCCTGGGGGCTGCCATCCAGGGGGCCGCCGTGGGAGGAGATGAGGTGAGCGCTGTTTTGGTGGATGTTACGCCATACACCTTTGGAACCTCCTTCTTCGGCGATCTGGACGGTATGCCATCTCCCCACTGCTATGCCCCGATCATCGCCAAGAATACCCCCATTCCAGTCCGTAAGGGCGAGATATTTTTTACTATGGTCGACGGTCAAGAAGAGACGCTGGTCACAGCATTTCAAGGAGAAGACCAGGATGCGCGAAAGAACATTTTATTGGGTGAGTTCATGATTGGAGGGTTGGGGGATTTTCCTGCTGGAAATCCGATACTTCTTGAGTTTGAGTTGGATCTGAACGGCATTCTACATGTTTCTGCCATGGAAAAGGAGACCGGCTTGGAAAAACGCATCACAATTGATAATGCCTTCGCTCCCATGGAAGAGCAAAGTTTGAAACAGGCAAGAGAACGCCTTGGCAGCCTGTTCGGCGATGTCGAATTCACCCCAGACGAGTCGGATCAAGAAGAGAGCACGGAGGCCGACAAAGGAAACCGCACAGAAATTGTTCAGGCCAAGGCATTGATTGAAAAAGCCGAACGTATGATGGTCGATGCCGAAGAGGAGGATCGGGACGAAATTATAGATCTTCTAGAAGAGTTAAAAGATGCCATGAACAATAAGGACAGCAACGCCCTGAAAACTGCATCAGGAGAATTAGCTGATATTCTCTACTATCTGGAGACCTGACCCGATGGAAAAGTGTCCCATCTGCCGAGCCCGTTGGCGAGATCAGACGGTGACCTGCCGTCGTTGCGGGGCAGATTTGAACCATGCCATCCGACTTCTAAAGTTGGGAAAACAGTTGGAGCGTCGGGCGGTTAATCATATGCTACGAGGCGAAATAAAATTGGCCAGGAAATGTATCCAACGGGCAAATTTGCACCATGCTAGTGAATTTTCAAAAATGCTGGTCTCTTTTTTGTGATCGGATTTTTGTAATCGTGGCCCCTCCTATCAATTCGATATGTGACAGGAAATTATCTCATAACCATGCATATTCAACCCAAGTTGCAACTATTCAGCACCCACATCCCCAGGCAAATGGTCTTGTCTCATTTTCGATCCTTGGTGGTATAGCGGGGCAAAATTTCCTTCCAAAAAAGCCATGATATACTTCTCCCATTAGTCACAAGGTGAGGAGATTCCTGGTTGAAAATCAACGCAGACGAAATTCATTCCAACGTTAACCAAGTACGCCACTTGCTTCAGGAGGAACCTGGCACAAGAGATGGGGGTTCTTAGTCAAAGAGACTCTTCTGAAACACTTCTTCTGAAGATCGGCAGGGAATTCGTTCTGGTTTTGAGGGTCTAAAGAAGAGAGAGTTGCCAACATGGGGCAACAGGGCTGGGTTTTATCCGTAAAATCTTGGGTAGTTTGATGTCGCTTTTCGGACGAAAACAGGGGAAGGTTCAATGTCGATTATATGGACGAAACAGGCCTATGGATTTCATCAGGCCACTTATCCCCTCAAGAACTATAATCTTGCTGCGGCCCTTGTTCAGGAGGTAGACGAGGAAGATCCTTTGGAGTTGCCTCCCCTTTTCCTGGGCAGCGTTACGGTTGAAGAAAATCCGAGTGGAGGGCTGAATTTTCTCTTTGGAAGCCAACTCGCTTTCTGGTCGGCGGTGGAGAAAAAATTACTTTCCGTTGAGCTCTCCCAAAAAGAGAGAGAAAAAATCCTGGCTCAACTGGAAGCTAAAATTCCCCGGCCCTGAGGGACATCCTCCCCTTCACCCTTTTATATTCAATATTTTATAAGGCGATTCACGCTTATGCCCATTCCTGGTTGGTGCTTTGACAACAGTTTTACCCTGCTCCCCAAATCCCTCTTTACCCGCCTTCCCCCTACCCCGGTGGAGAGACCCAGCCTGGTGATTCTGAACTCTGTTCTGGCCGAAGAGATGGGGCTTGATTTCTCCTCCCTGCCCGAACAAGAGTGTGCGGAGTTGTTTGCCGGAAATCACCTGCCAGAAGGAGCGGACCCCATTGCTCAGGCCTATGCGGGTCATCAATTTGGCCATTTTACCCTGTTGGGAGATGGTCGGGCCTTGCTATTGGGGGAGCATTTATCCCCGGACCAACGTCGTCTGGACGTTCAGTTCAAAGGTTCGGGCCGCACCCCCTATTCACGGGGTGGCGATGGTCGGGCAGCCCTGGGCCCCATGCTGCGGGAATATATCCTAAGCGAAGCCATGCAGGGGCTGGGGATTCCAACCACCCGCTCGCTGGCTGTCGTCGTAACGGGGGAGCCGGTCTATCGGGAAACCGTTTTTCCCGGAGCCCTGTTGACTCGTGTTGCCGCCAGTCATCTACGGGTCGGTACGTTTGAATATGTGGCCCAGAGCAAGGATCTTTCGACCTTGAAAGCCCTGGTTGAGTATGCCTTGAATCGTCACTATCCAGAACGGGTTGGGGCTGAAAACCCTGCTTTGGCGTTGCTTGAGGGGGTGGTGGACCGACAGTTGGATCTGATCGTACACTGGATGCGGGCCGGCTTTATCCATGGCGTAATGAACACCGACAATATGACCCTGTCGGGGGAGACGATTGACTATGGACCTTGCGCTTTCATGAACCGCTATGATCCCCATACGGTTTTTAGCTCCATTGATTCTGCTGGCCGCTATGCCTACGGCAACCAACCCTGGATTGCCCAGTGGAATCTGGCCCGTTTTGCCGAGACGCTACTGCCATTGTTACATCCTGACCCAAAAAAGGCGGTGGCAATGGCCGAGACGTTGATCCATGAGATGGGTCCCCAATATAAAGCCCGTTGGCAGACCATGATGCGAAAAAAACTGGGTCTTTTTGGCGAAGAGAAGGCCGACGAGCCGTTGATTGAGGATCTTCTCTCCTGGATGCAGCAACACGGAATGGATTACACCCGGACATTTCGGGATTTGCCGATCAAGGAGAGGCTATCGGAGGAGGTCTTTCAGAATAACACCTTTCGAGAGTGGTACGAGCGTTGGCAGTTGCGTTTGCAGCGGCACTCAACCGGGTTGGAATCTTGCTACGCTCGGATGAACCGGCATAACCCGGCGATCATCCCTCGAAATCATCGGGTAGAGGAGGCCTTGACGGCGGCTAATGACCAAGGGGAGTTACAGCCGTTGCAGGATCTCCTCCTGGCCCTGAGAAGGCCCTACCAAGAGAGTCCGAACCAGGTTTATTATCAATCCCTCCCAGAGACCGACGAGGCGGACTATCAGACCTTCTGCGGGACTTGACCTGGCCTTGCCCAAAGTTGGGATTGGGCAACTAACAATCCCCGCTATGAATCACAAATAAACTCCTGTAACGCCGTTTTGATCGGGGTATAGGCGGCCCGCATTCGGACATGTTGGGCTTTGGCTCCCTCCCAATCCCCTTCGAGGATTTTCTCGTGCAAGAGTTGGGTATATTCCTTCAAAGAGGGAAAAATGGTGTTGGCCATGCTCCCTTTAAGGACATGGGAGGTGGCCCTGGCCAGGTCGGTATTCTCGGTGTTAAGGTCTCTTTCCAGATTATCCATCAGTTTATGCAGTTGTACCGATATGATCTTGGCAATTTCAGGAATATCGCCTTCAGGCAATCCAATCGACAACAGAGTGGTCTTGATGGTCTGATCAAGAGGGGTTTTTTCTTGGTGACCGGAGACGGGGGCGGCAGGGTTGATCCGGGGAGGAGGCACATCGGCCACTGGGTCAGAGGGTAGATATCTCTCCAAAATTTCCCGCAAACTCTCGATTTCAACCGGCTTGGCAAGAAAGCCGTCCATACCAGCCACCGCCCCCGCTGCCTGAGTTTCATGATTGACATCGGCGGTAAAACCGATGATAGGAGCAGCCTTGGCCCCGGTCTGCTCCCTCTCCCAGGCCCGGATCGCCCGTGTCGCCCCAAAGCCGTCTAAAACCGGCATCTGACAATCCATCAGAACCAGATCATACGCCTCCTGTTTAAACCGGTCCACCGCCTCCTGACCGTTGAGCACTGTATCACACCTTCCAGGGTGGCATCCCTCTGCAGAGAGCAGACCGACGGTGACCATGAGGTTGGTCTCCACATCATCGGCAATCAGAATCCGAGCACAACTCCTCGTCCGAAGGCAAGCCGTTTCATGGGAAAGCGCCACAGCGGCAGGGGGTTCGGGAAGATCCTCCTGATATAATTCGTTCAGGGAGGCAAACAACTGCTCACCATTGAATGGCTTTTTAAGACAGATTACCTGACCCAGAAGCTCGGAGGCCTGATCCCAACTCTGGTCCAGCAGATCGGCCAGCAAAATAAAGTTCAGTTCATACGCCAGGACTTTCAGGATGGAGAGTTCCCGAAAAGGCCAGCGGTGACGCATAACTTCCTAAGCCCAACTATGCCAGTGCTTGCAGGGATGGCAGAAAATAATCTTTTCTCAAAATTGAGTAGACAAGCTCCGAGCTTCCATGCATAATCGAGCGTGAACCAATATTAATAGTGGATTTACGCCAAATGCCCAATAAAACAATTATTCCCCTATGGCAGGGTGATAGAGAAATCATCTTCGATGATATCGCCTACATTCGTACTTTTGCCGAACAGTTTCCCGGATTATCCCGCAAAGAACTGACGTTCACTCTGTGCGAACACCTCAATTGGTTGACGCCAGCTGGTCAACCGAAGTTTACGGCCTGCTCTAAGTTACTGTTACGGTTAGAAGCGGTTGGTGAGATTACTCTGCCTCCGATACGAAAATACACCCGCCCAATCCCGCAGGATCGAGCTCCATTTCGTCCGAGTGAGAAAACCAATCCGAAGGCATTACTGAAGAGTTCTCTGTCGGATCTGGAACCGGTGAGGCTAAAACTGGTATCGGACCAGAAGGATGAAAGGCTTTGGAATGAGTACGTCGAACGCCACCATCCCTTGGGCTACAAGCAGCCTTTCGGATATTGGCTTCGCTACTTTATCGAGTCTGGGCCGCATCTATTGGGTTGCATCTTGCTTTCTGGTGCAGCCAAAGCACTGACGAGCCGTGAGAGGTGGATTGGCTGGACAGAGAGACAACGTTTAAAGAATCTACCCTGGGTTATCAATAACAGCCGGTTTTTAATCTTTCCCTGGATTGAAGTAACATACCTGGCCAGCCATGTACTTGGGCGACTGGCGCGACAGTTAACCAGAGACTGGGAGATGCGTTGGGGGTTCCGCCCAATGTTGTTGGAGACATTTGTCGATCCGAGACAATTTACAGGTACTTGTTACCGGGCTGCTGGTTGGGAATTGCTTGGCCGCACAACAGGAGAAGGTTTGGTTCGGCCAGGAAAATATTACCAAACACACCCAAAACTAATTTTTGCAAAACCTTTACATGCGGATTTTCGCCGCATGCTCTGTTCCAACCAACTCCAAGGGAGACATGAACCATGAGCAAGCCAAGCCGACGACCAGGAAGGGAAGAAATCAAGGCTCAGACGAGAAAAAAAACACGAGCAACTGAAACTGCGCCGACAACAAAAAGATGCGGGACTGAAGCCTCAACACAGATCAACACCCTCCAATTGTCTGAGTACTTACAATAGTGTTGATGAAGAGCGCGAGGCCCGCATACAAGCTACCACTGGTCAAGCTAGAATACTGAAAACCAATTGGCCGATCCTTCTGAATAGGCTGAAACGGATCCCGGATCCGCGCAACCCTAAAAAGACTAAACACAAACTGACCGTCCTCATGCTTTATGGGGTTCTGATTTTTGTACTCCAATACACCTCAAGACGCCAAGCCAATGAAGAAATAACAAACCCTATGTTCGAGCAGAATCTCCGTCTCCTGTTTCCAGAGTTGGAAACTCTGCCCCATGCCGACACCCTTTTTCGCCTGCTGAGCAAAATCGATGTTGATCAGATCGCTCATGCCCATATCGACTTGGTCGACAAACTGATACGGAACAAAAAGTTCATCTCGTACCGGGTCAATAATTTCTATCCTATCGCTATTGATGGAACCCAGAAACTGGCTTTCTCCAGCCTTTGGAGCGAAGAACTCCAGCAGCGCAAAATTCGAACAACCACAGAAACAGAGGAAAAAGAACCGCAATATCAGTACTACGTTTATGTGCTGGAAGCCAATCTCAGCTTCCAAAATGGCATGGTCATTCCACTGATGAGTGAATTTCTTGACTACCAACAGGGAGATACCGCACGAGACAAGCAGGATTGCGAAACCAAGGCCTTTCATCGATTGGCTGAACGCATAAAGACTGCTTTCCCACGCCTGTCCATTATGTTGTTGCTCGACGGACTCTATCCTACCGGCCCGGTGATGGCACGTTGTAACAAATACAATTGGCAATTCATGATCGTACTCAAAGATGATTCTCTGCCAACGGTCTGGGAAGAATATAACGGCCTGCTAGACCTCCAATCTGACAACTATAAACGACAAAAATGGGGGGATCGAAAACAGCATTTCCTCTGGGTCAATCAGATTCGCTACGAGTATGGGCCGAACTGGAAAAAACACCTAACCATCCATGTCGTAGTCTGCGAGGAACAGTGGCAGGAAGTAGATGATAATGCGGAGATAATCACTAAAAGTTCTCGCCATGTTTGGATTTCTAGCCACCAGATCGACAGAAAGAATGTCCATGAACGTTGCAATTTAGCTGCCCGCTATCGCTGGGGTATCGAGAGCTGCATCCTGGTCGAAAAACACCACGGATATGCCTACGAACACACTTTCGCCAAGGACTGGAACGCCATGCGTGGTTATCATTATTTGATGCGCATCGCTCATTTGCTCAACACTTTAGCACGGTACGCATCCGCGCTTGCTCCAATATTCAAGCAGAAAGGTGTCCAGGCTTTTATTCGCTTTGTACGGTCCACATATAGCGGTCCTTGGTTGGACGACGATGTCGCCGATATTGAACAGCGTATGCGAAAACCTTTCCGGTTAAGCTTCATCTAACACCATATCATGCTAGCTCTCGCCTCTTACTCTGCAATGTGGTGTTCGCTAGTGTTTTTGATAGGTTTTAGTGTTTATCCCTTGTCTCGCAAGGGGAATACTCCCTATTGCCAAAACGGACCAAATTTACCTACCACATATCCTCGGAAGACGGTTTATCATCCCACAGAGCCTCTACTTTTGGAATATGGTGTTCGATTGGATTAAATTTTGATACGATGGCCTTCGGCAAAAAACTCGTGCGTCACCCCTGTCTATAATCCTGGAAAAGAGCATCTAAACGTGGGATAATTTAGGCTGGAACAAGACGACAATATTTTTGATTAATCCAAGGGAATCCTCTCATGAAGATTAAGAGTGAAAAAATCCTGCTCTCCAACCAGGCAATTCAGGCAACCATTGATGAGTTGGCAAACCGTCTTTACAAAGATATTACCCAACCACAAAAACGGGTTATTGTTGGCATTCGCCGTGGTGGTGCTATGGTGGCCCGGCTTTTATGGCAGCGGCTTAATAAACTATTGGGCCAGGAGCTTCCTATCGGCTTTTTGGATATATCTTTTTATCGTGATGACCATCATACCGTTGCCTCTAATCCAATAATTGGTGCTACCGATTTAACCATGGATATTGACGATAAACGGATTATTCTGGTAGATGATGTACTCTTTACAGGCCGCACTATTAGAGCTGCCTTAAATGCCCTGTTTGATTATGGCCGCCCGGAAATTGTCGATCTGCTGGTGTTGGCTGACCGTGGTGGCAGACAACTACCCATAAAAGCAAACTATTCCGGCATTATAGTTGAGGCTGAAGATATGGAGTCGATTAAACTTATTGACAGTAAAGAGTCGGGCTTGGTTTTGGTACGGCGTACTTTAAGTGAGTAAAAACTTTTTCTGGGCTGGGTCAAGAAAATGCTAAAATCACAGATATGGAATCGCAAACATCTGCTTGGTATGGCCGATCTTAGCCGGGAGGAGATTATCTCCATCCTTGATACCGCAGCCTCATTTCGGGAGGTCAATCGCCGGGATATCAAAAAGGTGCCGACCCTGCGGGGTAAGACGGTTATCAACCTTTTTTATGAAAATTCCACCCGCACCCGCACCTCATTTGAGCTAGCAGGAAAACGGATGTCGGCCGATGTAATTAATATGTCGGTAGCCTCTAGTTCAGTTAAAAAGGGGGAGACCCTCATAGATACCCTGGCCAACCTAGAGGCCATGAACCCGGATGTAGTGGTGGTTCGCCACTCTGAATCTGGGGCACAAGAGTTTTTAGCCAAAAATCTGGATGCCTCTATCGTCAACGCAGGTGATGGCAGTCACGAACATCCAACCCAGGCCCTGCTGGATCTGCTTACCATAGATAACCATTTAGCCTTGATGGGTTGGGAGAGTTTTGAAGGTTTGACCGTAGCTATATGTGGCGATGTTCTCCACTCCCGTGTTGCCCGTTCCAATGCAATTGGCCTTGCGACCATGGGGGCCAATGTCCGTTTTGTCGGCCCCCCTACCCTCATGCCATCCAAGGTAGAGGAGGCTTTTGGGGTGCGGGTTTTTCACCGTATGGAAGAGGGGATAAAGGATGCCGATGTTGTTATGATGCTGCGTCTGCAACAGGAGCGGATGAGTGGGGCATTTCTACCGAGTATTCGAGAATATTATGAGTTTTGGGGCCTTAACCATGAACGGTTGGCCTTGGCAGCACCAAAGGCGATTGTTATGCATCCTGGGCCGATAAACCGTGGGGTAGAGATTACCTCCAAGGTGGCAGACGATCCCAAACATTCGGTTATCTTGGAGCAGGTTGCAAACGGATTAGCCGTTCGCATGGCGGTTTTATACCGTCTTTGTGGTGTTGAAGGTTAGGAGTCTAGTGGACTAAGGGACTGTTACGAAATAAGTGTGCCATATTGCGCCGGATTTTGGTTCGTCTGGGACGTTAAAAAAAGTGCGCATACTCGTTGTATGTAAATCTTTTTTTAATGTCTCAGACGGGCCAAAAGACAAGCAAGATGGTACACTTATTTCGTAACAGTTCCTAAAGACGGTGGGTTTGAATAACGGAATGAAAGTCCTGATACCGCATGAAGCTGGTTGGGTGGTACTGTAAACTTTTGTGCTAGTCAACCCTGGATTCCCGCCTTCGTGGGAATGACGAATCTGGTGGCTAAAAGTGTGCAGTTTATGAGTGGAATGTCTATATCTTCTTGAATCATGGCATCATTTAAAACATCTGTGCTGGAAGCTGACCGGCTAAAGCTGGTGGTTTCAACCTTAGGAATGGAAAAATAAAAAGTGAATAGCCATAAATGATCGACACCCCTTCCCAGCCTAAAGCCTCATTTTTCCAGAAACTCAAAGAGGCTTTCATACCATCAAGCAGGGTAGTGGCAGAGGTTGAATTAAGCCTGGAAAAACATCTGAAGGGTCATGAAATCCGGGTTATCAATACCGAGCAACCCATTCAGTTGTTACTTGGCGGCAGCAACGGCCATAAACTCCATGTCTACCCCAACAGCCAAATTATTAGCGATGATGGCAGCAATATAATTGACTGCTTTATTATCTTTGATCCCAGCAGGTTTTACAACCGTATCTCAGGCTTTATTCAGTTAAAACAAGGTGATACAATTGTTATTGGCAAAGGGAATGAAGAGCAGAACAATCTTTTTGATTTTAAACCACAGGTTGAAAACCGCCACCTTACAATAGCCCATATCGGTGATGCCCTCATCTTTAAAGATCTTAATACCGATGGTGGCACCATCGTCTCGGCGTTGATAAGACCACGAGAGATAGAGCGGGTAAAAAACTGGAAGTTGGGCAAGTTACGGGCGTTGCGGAATATATATGGTGGAGATATTAAACCCCTCTCCCATTCCCAGGCTTTGGCCACCTTAACAGAGGTGAATGAACTGCTGCAAGATGAGGCCTACCGGCCCAAAGATAGCCGGGGTCTGCCGGGAGGTCTTCTGGAGTTGCCGGATAATATGACCCCTATTATTGTTGGCGATCTTCATGGCCAGGTAGATAACCTCATTAAAATACTCAGTGAAAACTCCTTCCTTGATGCCATGAAAGATTATGAGGCATATATGATCGTATTAGGGGATGCGGTCCACTCGGAGATAGATGGAGAGATGGAGGATTTCAGCTCTTCCATCCTCATGATGGATCTGATTTGCAAACTTAAACTAAAATTTCCCAAACAATTTTTTTATATTCGTGGCAATCATGATAGTTTTGCCCCAGAGGTGCGTAAAGCAGGGGTTCCACAGGGAATTCTTTGGGAAAAAGCTATACTGAAGGAGAGAGGCAAAGCCTACAAAGAGCAGATGGATATCTTCTACAACTCCCTACCCTTAATATCCATATCCAAAGATTTTATTGCTTGCCATGCCGCCCCCCCCAAAGCCAAGGCAACCAGGGAACTGCTCATCAATACCCACCAATATCCAGGGCTGGTTCGGGAACTGACATGGAACAGACTGCAACGCTCTAACTATCCGGCGGGTTATGTACGGGGAGATGTCAAACGATTTAGAAAAACTTTAGCCCTCACAGAGGAGACCCAGTTTCTGGTTGCCCACAACCCCTTAAGTCCAGATGAGTGTATCTGGCTAAATGTGGCAAAAATCCCCAACCACCATATTGTCTTTAGTGGCCGGGATTTTGCCATTGGCATGTTTACCAGGCTTGGTAATAAACTGCTGCCGATTATTCTTCCAACAGAGAAGCTTCTAGATAAGATCAACAATCTACCTAAAACAGAGGGCTAGCTGTAACTGCTGACCCCCTAAAAAAAGCCAGAAAATACAAATAAATACTTGACAGCATTTTTCGAGCAAAAATTCATTCTCTCCACTCTCCCATTAAATTCAAGATAGAATACGTCACAGAATAGCGGTAACAGCTTAAATCAATAGTCGAGAGTTTTGATGTGGTTCACCGTTCCAAACGTTCACCTGGAGCCATACAGGAGGTCGAAAAAAGTGGTGGTATAATAACGCCATGAAATCACTCAGCTCGGATATTCTCCCATGGCAAGTTTAGACAAGACATCGGTTCGTGATGAAGTCGGTCGTCTGAAAGCCGACTTTGAATCGCTCAGCACCGATGGCAAGGTGTCGCCTGAGATCATGGCACTGTTGAATAGTCTCTTCATGATTATGGAATTGATTCTATCGATCTTCATGGAGCGACAAACCAAGAAGAACAGCAAAAACTCCAGCATTCCCTCGTCACAGACAGACAAAGATGAGTCATCCCTTCCTCCAGCGGGCAGTAACGGTAAGGGTAAAAATATTCGCAATGGCGTTGCCAGCAACCACAGCACCAAAGAGACGATAACAGTTACAACTGTCACCAATTGCGATGTTTGTGGTGAGCCCCTGGATGAGTCACCCTGTACACACCATGAGCGGCGAACCAAAATTGATATTGTTTTTGAAAAGGTGGTCGAACATGTTGACGCAGAGGTCAAGCAATGTCCGTCATGTGATGCCACAGTCAAGGGACGGTTCCCTTCAGACATGCCCGGACCACTGCAATATGGTGACGGATTAAAGGCGTTCATCATCAATCTTGTCGTCTGTCAGATGGTATCTCTAAACCGTGTTCAAACTTTGGTCAAATCAATGATCGGAGTGGCCATGGCCGAGGCCACGCTGCTGAAATTTGTCCTTCGTCTCTATTACGCCCTGGAAACATGGGAGGCTCAGGCTTTCAGCCAACTACTGACCATGCCGTCAATGCATGTGGACGAGACCTCGCTTCGGGTAAATAAGGCTAAACATTGGATTCATGTCTACAGTTCAGGAGATATAACTCTGAAATTTCTTCATCCAAAACGTGGTAAGGCGGCGATTGAGGAGATCGGAATTATTCCCCGTTATGGGGGAGTCATTATCCATGACTGCTGGTCTTCTTATCTCTCCTATTCCCATTGTGATCATGGGCTCTGTGGGTCGCATTTGCTGCGCGAGCTTACTTTCATCATTGAGGCGAATGGCTATGCATGGGCGCGAAATATAAAGCGTCTTCTGCAGGAGACCTGTGTCAAAGTCTCTAAAAGTGAGGCAAAACGATTAACCGAAAAAGAGTTGGCCAATCTACAAAAACGCTACCGCAATATTCTAACCCGTGGTGAGAAGGAGTTGCCGCCAATACCTCCAAAACCTAGTGGAAAGCGGGGCAAACTTGCAAAATCGGATGCTCACAACCTCTGGGAACGCCTAAAAAAGCATGAAGCAGCCGTACTGCTGTTTGCCAAAGATCCCTATGTCGCATTCACCAATAATCGGGCTGAACGTGATTTGAGAATGGCAAAGGTAAAGCAGAAAGTTTCCGGCTGTTTCAGGGTAGAGATTTACGCTAAAGCGTATTGTCGAATTTCAAGCTACCTGCAAACAATGAGCAGCAAAGGTATCAATCCTTTGATTGCCATTCAAATGGCTTTGGCTGGCAAAATCGATTAGGGGGAGAGCAGTTACAAACCTGGATGGTAATCCTTTTTTAGAATGCTTTCAATGATTAAGACGCAGTTTTGCATCATTACACTGGACCGTTCCTCTTCAAAGGAATATGATTCAGTTGCTCTCAGAGCTTGTGAAAAAATAAAACCGGATAATAATCTCCCAAGACTATCAAGACTATAGGAGGAAGAGTGATACTATGAAAACAACCAAGAATCTACAGGACGCTTTCGCAGGAGAGAGTCAAGCCAATCGCAAATACCTGGCTTTTGCACAAAAAGCTGAAAAGGAGGGTTTTGCTCAGGTAGCCAAGCTATTCCGTGCTGTTGCAGAGGCAGAAACCATTCATGCCCACTCCCATCTCCGGGTTCTAGATGGTATCCAAAGTACTGCTGAAAACTTGAAAGGGGCTATGGCAGGTGAAAAACATGAATTTACTGACATGTATCCTGGATTTATAAAAACAGCAGAAAAAGAGGGAAATAAAAAAGCGGTCAACTCCATGAGCAATGCAATGGATGTGGAAAAAATCCACTATGATCTTTTTGCACAGGCTCTCAAGGCCATTGAGTCTGGCAAGGATTTAGAGAGCCTTGAAATCTATGTATGCCCAGTGTGTGGTCACACAGAAATTGGTGAGGCTCCTGACCGATGCCCAATTTGTAATGTAAAAAAAGAGAAGTACATGAAGGTCAGTTAGGAACGGTTGTCACTTGTTTTTTTAGTAGTCGTAAATAAATAACTTATCCATATTGACCGCCCCAGTTAAAGTGATTATCTCTTTAACTGGGGCGGTCAAATCTATTAGACCATGTCAGTAGGCGGAGGTCCATTGGCCATCGCCTTACAAGGTTTTCCCTGCTGCTATAACGGCAATAATGGGGCCGAATATACTCTCTTTTTCTACCGGATGTGATTCGGGGAGATATACCTGTGAGATATCCCCATCAAGATAGAGGGCGTTATCAGAACTTAGCTCTTCTCGAAACAACTTGGCAAATTTGTAAAAATTAACCGGGTCAAGTGAGATAGCAAAGATTATCTTGCCCTGCTTTGTAATACCAACACCGCTACGCAAAAAAACATTAGGTGATTTTTTTTTGAATGCTGGATGGATCTTACTGTTCTTTAACAATAAAGGGCCGGATTGAGTGGCGTGGATGACATCTTTTACGGCTGAAAAATCAGTTGAGTCGACAATGACCGGCCCCTTCTTGGTAATGGCAAATACTCCGTTGGGTTTGAGATAGAAATTTCCCCAGCCATCATTCAAGGTCAAGGGGAAGATGAGAACCCCATCCTCCATATAGAGACCCACCGGGTTTCTGTTGATATGGTACATCCCCCCATTGGTGGCAAATGCCAGTTTTTTCTTCTCCAACTCCACGGACCGTTTTACGGCGGACAGGGTGGTGTAGAGGGTGCCATCTGATCTCTTCCAGAAAAATTGGATCTTGTCGGCAGGGGAGACTTCATAGACCAGAAAGCGAACTCCCTCGAATTGGACGGTATTGGCCGGTTTGGCAAATAGCTCGAAAGAGAGCCAAGGCATAAGTAGCAACAACAGCTCCGCTACTACAAAATAGAGGACAACTGACCCATTTGATTTAGTAGGCAGTTTCATGTTGGAAGAGTCTCTCATCCTCCGGTTTTTTTTAGATGAAACATTCGCATCCGTCCATAGGATTTAGCTGTAGGCATATGTCCGACATATTCACATCTGACATTTTTCGGCCCCTCAAAGGCGGCTAGTGCGGCAAAAGCATCGGAGACATAGATCTCTCCAACTGGGGTGATTGGTTCCATGCGGGCGGCACGGGTCAGGGTAGAGCCAAAAAATGCCTTTTTGTTCAATATATGATCAAAACTTTCAAACACCGGACCAGCATGCATGGCCATACGCATTCCAGTATCGATCGGTAGTCCCATCTCAGCCAAGGGTAGTTGCCAAAGTGCCTCTTGTAGCTCCAGCACACAATCAATAGAGGTTGCAACATCGGCAAAGACCAGAAAGATGGCATCTCCCCAGGTGTTACGGTAGAGAATGCTCTTTTCATGGCGGTTGATAATCTTGGCCAACTTACCCATCACCTTATCAATGAAGATCATAACCTCCTTTTCCTTGAAGCGGCTGAATCCTTTCATGTCGGTAAAAAGAACCGGGACCAAAGCCCGCTTGGTGGCCTGCGGATTTTTTTTGTTGGTGGATTGGGGTCTGCTGCCCATAGCTGGGGGACCGGAAGAGATTACATGGCATTTCAGCCCATGTTTTTTCCAATAGCTAATGTCGGCGGCGGTCCCGGCAACTCCATCGGCCTCCTGACCGTCCCAAATAGCTAACTGGATTGGGTTGCTGTGGAGATTTTGCGCCCGGATACGTGCCAGCCCCATGGCGATGCGTGAGGTGTAGGCAAAAATCGTGCTGTCACCCAGGTAACACTCATCGCTGGCAAAGGTTATGGAGTGGGCCTGCTCTTTCACTGCCATGAATCTTTGTTCCCAGCCAGTTCCACCGCCCCGGACCGAGATGTTTATAAAATCCTCCAGTTCAAATGGAAAAACCAGATGCAGTTCAGCCCCACGGCGTAACAGGGCTTCCGCCACCAGGATATCCCCACCACAAGCCAGGGAGCCATAAGCAAAGCCCACATCAAGCTCTACAAGTTTCTCTTGGATCGCCATCGCCACCCTTGGTTCCTCTGCAGCTCCAAAGCGGCCTTGGCCACCGGGAGGGGTGATCATATGGCCGGTATAGTGGAGAACTTTCGGCAGTTTTAAAAGATTGAGAAAAGTACAGTCAAGTTTTAAAAAATGGCAGATACGGCGCAATTGGGTGCGGGTGGAGGCCAGATCGGCAACATGGTGCCACTGCAAGGCGGAGATTTTTATCAACTGCTCTTTAGCTCCTTGCAGGTTTTCCAGCAACAGCATGGCTTCCATCTTGGTGGCTTCCAGCCAGTAGATCTCGCCAGCATCGACCGGACAAAGATTCCGGCAGATTTCCAGGGTCTCTGCGGCAAGTTTGGTTGAGGATTGTCTGTCCCCGGCAAAGAGCCACATGGAGGCGGCGTTGATAGCCGGATAATAGCCGCCGGTGGCCTTAAATACATTCTCGTAGCGGTTGGCGGATTGTGCGGCAATCTCCTGGTCTTCATGATCGGTGGCGGCAAAAAAGCGGTCTTTCAATATACGTGCGCCCAGGGATGCGATATCTTCATCCTGCTCTTCTTCCAACCCCAATAACCGAAAGGTCTCGGCAGACCGCCCAGTGGCACCACTGCGGGCCAAGGCCAGTACCCCTTGATATTTTAGTTGGGAGTCGTTGGGATAAAACTCCAGACCAGACATGGCCTGATCGTAGGCCAATAGATATTCAGCATTTTGGTTGGCGTTGCGGACTGCTTTCAACCACTCTTCGGCCGGTAACATGGGTGCGGATCTCTCCATGGGTATAAAATCTCTCTTTTCCCTGTGAAAATCATGCTAGTATAGTAAATTCAATCCAAAATTGCACACACGAAAAACAAAAGACGTCATTCCAGCGCAGGCGGGAATCCAGTGAGTTCAACGGTGTCGCCCTAGATTTCCGCCTAAGCGGGAATGACGTGTTAAGAGTACGTCGTCATTCCAGCGCAAGCGGGAATCCAGTGAGTTCAACGGTGTCGCCCTAGATTTCCGCCTACGCGAGAATGACGATTGTGTGCAGTTTATCTTTTGGAACTACTATATCATGGCAGCATAGAATCTATTAAGGCAACTCACAGGTTAAAGGTTTTGGTATGAACAATAAACCAGTTTCTGCTTTTCGCCTGATAATTATCTGGATTTCTCTTTTTTCCCTTCTCCTTGGGTTGACCAACCTGGCGGCAACCACCGTCGTCTATTTCTGGTACGATACAGAGGGCCAGGATCTGTTTGCCAACGGTGGTCATAACCCGCCATCCACTCGCAATCAGTTTCGGTTTCGCCTAGCCAACTATCCTGATAAAGATTCGGCCAGAGAGATCTTTCGCGATATTGATCGGGTGCAGGTAACCTACAAACCCTACGTCGCTTGGACCCTGGAACCCTACCGGGGCAAAACTCTGACTATCAACGCATCCGGGGAGCGTATTCATTCTACTTTTACCCCGGAAAAAAATAGTGGCTCCATCACACGGTTTTTTGGCGGCTCGACCTTATGGGGGGTGGGGGTGGAGGATGCTGCCACTATTCCTGCCCTCTTCAACGCCAGTCATCCTGAATTGAAGGTCTATAATCATGGTCAGTTCAGCTATAACAGCCGTCAGGAGTTAGCTCTTTTACTCAACCTTCTCGCTGCTGGAGAGGAGCCGGGGGCGGTCATTTTTTATGACGGGGTGAATGATGTGGCGGTAAACTGCCGTGCCGATACCGGCATAAACAGCCACAACCGGGAGTGGCAGATGCGCCAGATTATGCAAGGCTATCCCGAAGCCAAGAAAATGCGTGAGGAGGGGCCAGGGCTACTGACCGGCCTGCGTGGGGTTTTTGTCGGTGGTATACAACGGCTTATTGTTGAATTAAAGCGGGATAAGCAACCTGCAATCAGGTCATCTTGGCCCGAAAACCACTGGATCTGCCACAAAGATCCGGTCAAGGCCCAGGCCGTTGCCGATAAGCTGATTAAAAACTGGACTTTGGCCCATGAGTTGGTCAGCAACGCCGGGGGAAGATTTCAGGCTGTACTGCAACCTGTGGCCTTTTTTGGTACACCCCGCCTGGATCATCTGGAGCAGGAGATCGCCTATTGGGGCAGTGAACTCCCAGCCCAGTATGCAGCGGTCTATCCACTGTTGATTGGGGCTATCCATCGGCTGGGTCTTGCCTGGATAAGTGATGCCAGCACTCTGTTTGATGGGGGTGGGCAATATTATATAGATTTTGCCCATGTTACCGGCAACGGCAACGCCCGCATAGCCGCCTTTATGGAGGAGATCCAGCAAGATGGCTCCAGGGTGGCGGATTGAATACTCTGCCAGCAGAGCCAAGCTATCCGCAAGAAGAGGGGGAGAGGCAGAGACAATATTGGTCCTTTATCAGCTACAGCCATAAAGATCATGAGTGGGCTGAATGGCTGCATCGCTCCCTGGAACAGTATCGGGTTCCCCCCCAATTAGTTGGCAAAATGACCCATGAAGGTCCTGTTCCCAAACGTCTTTTTCCGGTTTTTCGCGATAGGGACGAGCTTCCTGGCTCGGCCAGCCTGGGGGATAAACTCAATATTGCCCTGGAGAACTCCCGTAGTCTGGTGGTGATCTGCTCGCCCAATTCCGCCATTTCCAACTGGGTCAACCAGGAGGTGAAAAATTACAAGGCTCTGGGCAAATTTCATCGGGTTTTCTGCCTGATCATCTCCGGAGATCCAGGAGCCAGTGCCAACCCTGATAGTGGTCTGTTGGAGTGTTTCCCAGAGGCAATACGGTACCATGTTGATATGGATGGTCAGGTAACCAACGTACCTGCTGAACCCATTGCCGCCGATGCCCGTCCCGGCAAGGATGGTAAAAATGATGCCTTGATCAAGCTGTTAGCCGGTATTTTGGATGTTGACTATGATGCATTGAAGCAGCGGGAGCGGCGGCGGCGGCGCTGGCGTTTTGTGCAATTGACCGCTTTGGTTGCAACGGTGATCATGGCCTTGAGTGCCCTCTGGTATGACGGTTACCGGGATCGAATGGTGGCTGAGATGGCCAAAAATAACCGTTTAGCCGATCTGATGGTTAATAAGGCAAAAGATGCCATTAAAGCCGGTAACAACGGAACCGCCATGTTTTACGGGGCTTACGCTTTGCAACACCGAATATTGAGTGGTGAGAGCATCACTAGCCGGGAGCGGGATTTTCTTGCCTCTCTGGAGTTGGAGGCGGTGCAGAGAGCCACCTACCACTCACCAGGAGAGAGTCGGGCGGTAATCTTTGAACCGGACGGAAGCCGTTTTGTTTCCGGTTCTGATACTGGCCATTTAACCATTTGGAGCAACTCTTCTACCAACCCCATCAAAGAGTGGTTTGGCCATGATGGTGCGGTGTCATCCCTGATTTTTTCTCCCCGAGGCAGTCAGTTGATCACTGCTGGTGCTGATGGCAAGGTCAAATTCTGGTCATTTCCCCAGACGACCAGCAGCCGGGAACCGTTATCTTTAGGCTCTCCCGTCACCGCCATGGCTTTAAGTCCGAATAACCGCCAACTGGCGGTAGCAACGCTGGACCGCCGACTGCTGGTCTGGGATCTTGTTGCCAACAAATCTCGCTACTCCCACACCTTTAAGCAGCGGTTGAACGGACTACTGTTTACCATGGACGGCAACAGCTTACTAGCTGGTGGGGATGATCGGACCCTATGGCGGTGGTATCTGCAACAAGAGAGTGCACCCCAAGCCTTGACCAGTTTCCAAGAGCCGATTCGGGCTTTGGCATTGAGTCCTGATGGCGACCATTTGGCAGTGGGAAGTTGGGATACCGCTATCTATATTTTGAGTTTGAACCGTGGCGAGCAGGTGGCGATCCTCAAAGGACACGACAAAGCGGTGGAGGGGTTGGCATGCAAGCGTA
>FLOH01001444.1_pt1 | contig 37234 bp, 29 predicted proteins | sample 756751 | NCBI WGS metagenome assembly FLOH01 (sample SAMEA4026879, study PRJEB14308) | marine metagenome | biome: coastal water; material: water | depth 74 m
CAACACATCAGCGTGATCGATGTGGGAACCACCCGCCAGCATCGTGTTCATCAACGTCAACACCTTGCGACCCGGCGACGCTCCACCAACACGGCCATCGAGACGCACCGTCGCGTTGACCAACGACTCAACACCGAGCCGTTCGATCAGCGTCGCGGGCAGCAACAGCCCGGCGTTGGCGACCAGATTGTCGTCGTCGAAGATGACGTGAAGGCGGTCCAAGGTCTGCGATACTCGGGTCACTGGAAGTGTCTCCTGGCTGGTTCATCGATGCGGTGTAAGCAACCAACATCGTCCCAGCTCAGGAGACCTTTCACGCGGATAGGCGAGCTACCTCACCCCACTCTGATCGGTGGATCGAGGCTTAGGCAGTATATCGAACATTTGTTCGATATACTGAAATCATGTTCGAAACGGTGATCGAGCGGTTCGTCGGAATGACCGACAGCGAACTCGATGCCGAGCTGCGGGCCTCCGAGCTCGCCCACCGCGAGCATGCCGCCCGGCGCGCTGCCCTCATCGCCATCGTCGAATGCCGCCGGCTGCACCGGGCCGACGGGCACCGCACGACCGCTGCCTACCTGCGCTCAACGTGCAACTCGTCGGGCACACAGATCGCACTCGATCGCAAGCTCGCTCGGCTGCTCAACGCCCAGCAGACCGTGGGTGATGCCCTGCTCGCCGGCCGGATCGGTATCGCACACGCAGCCGAGATCGCTCGCATCCTCGACAATCCGCGGATCTCACAGCTTCTGCCGCTCGTCGTCGACGTGTTCGTCGAGCAGGCCGAGCATCGCTCGTACAACGACTTCCGCGGCGACATCGACGCCTTCGTCACGCTCACCGACCAAGACGGTGCGTTCGCCGAACTCGCCAGCAACGTCGAGCACCGCACGGCGAGTGTCAACGACCTCGGCGGCGTGCTCGACATCGTCGCCAGCGGCGGCGATCCCATCACGACAGCCCAGATGGTGGCGGTGTTCGAGTCGTTCGTCGAAGGCGAGTACCGGGCCGATGTCGATGCCCGGCGCGAGGCGTACCGCGACGACACCGACCAATACCCGCTCGCCCGTACCCCCTCCCAACGCCGATTCGATGCGTTGATCGCAATCTTCGCCGCCGCCGCTGCGTCGCCAAAGGGCCGCGCTCTGCCCGCTCCGACCACCCACGTCCTGATCGATCAACGATCGCTCCACGAGGCGTTCACCCACGCCGGCATCACGCTGCCGAACGGCAATCTCGCCGACATCGAGCAGGTCGGCGAAGACCCGACGATGCTGGCCACCCTGGCCGACGAGCTGCTCGCCGACCCCGCGGCGTTTTGCTCACGCCGCTGCGAAACCTCGACCGGTACGGCGATCCACCCGATCATCGCCTTGCGAGCCGCGCTGACCGGTCACATCCGACGCGTCGTCGTCGACTCCGACGGCGTCGTGATCGACTATGGCACCAAGCAACGCCTGTTCACGGGTCACGCCCGCGCGGCGGCAATGCTGTTGGCGACCACCTGCACCCACCCCGGCTGCCGGCTGCCCGCCCGGCTCTGCGAGGTCGACCACATCAGGGAGTGGAACAACGGCGGCCGCACCGATCAACACAACAGTGACATCAAGTGCGGCGGTCATAACCGTTTCAAACACCGAGAACGATGGAAGACGCGCCGCGACGAACGCGGCCGCATCTACAACATCCGCGCCGACGGCACGATCGTGCTCCCGGTCGGCGAACGCACTCCCGACCTCAGCGCCGATGAACTCGCCGAGATGACTCGGTCCCGCCTCACGGCCCAGCTCCGTAGCGCAGGTCAGTTGACCCAGACCTGAGGCGGGCTGGTCACGCCGGCTACGGTTGCGGCGTTCAGCCCGGGCGACGAGGGCGAAGACCAGGTCGGCGGTCTCCTCTGGCGACTGGTTAGCAACGCGTGAAGTCGTGTCGGTGGGGTGCCGCGACTGGCCCACCGTGTCGTAACACCGACGCAGATAGCCTCCGAGCCACCATGGCTCACGAGTTCATCTACACCTGTTACAAGCTGGCCCGTCATTACCCGCCCGACAAGACGGTGCTCGAGAACATCTCCTTGTCGTTCTACCCGGGTGCCAAGATCGGCGTGATCGGCTCGAACGGGGCCGGCAAGTCGAGCCTGCTCAAGATCATGGCGGGGCTCGACGACGAGTTCTCCGGCGAGGCCCGTCTCACCCCCGGTCTATCGGTCGGGTACCTGTCGCAAGAGCCGCAGCTCGACGAGTCGAAGACCGTCAAAGACAACGTGATGGACGGCGTCGCCGAGGTGCAGTCGATCATCGACCGCTACAACGAGGTCATGGCGATGTGGGCCGACCCAGACGCCGACTACGAAAAGATCGGCAAGCAGCAGGCGATCCTCGAAGACAAGATCGCCGCCACCGATGCCTGGAGCCTCGATCGCAACGTCGAAATCGCGATGGATGCTCTGCGCTGCCCGCCCGACGACTCGCCTGTCACCAACCTGTCGGGTGGAGAGAAGCGCCGAGTCGCCCTGTGCCGTCTGTTGCTCAGCCAACCCGACCTGCTGCTGCTCGACGAGCCGACCAACCACCTCGACGCCGAATCGGTGTTCTGGCTGGAACGGTTCCTGCAGGAATACGCCGGCACCGTCGTGGCGATCACCCACGACCGCTACTTCCTCGACAATGTGGCGCAATGGATCCTCGAGCTCGACAACGGCAAGGGCTTCCCGTTCGAGGGCAACTACTCCAGCTGGCTCGAGCAGAAGCAAGCGCGGCTCGCTCTGCAGGAGAAGTCGAACGTCGCTCGCCGTCGCACGCTCGAGCGCGAGCTCGAATGGGTTCGGATGTCACCCAAGGCCCGCCAGGCCAAGGGCAAGGCCCGACTCGCCGCCTACGACAAGTTGCAGTCAGAGGCCGAAGCCGAGCGCGACACCAGCAATAAGCTCGAGATCGCGATCCCGCCGGGCGCCCGCCTGGGCGACACGGTGATCGAGGTCCACAATCTCAAGAAGGCGTTCGGCGACAAGCTGCTGATCGAAGACCTGTCGTTCACGCTGCCGCCGGCCGGGATCGTCGGCATCATCGGCGCCAACGGCGCCGGCAAGACCACCCTGTTCCGGATGTTCACGGGCCATGAGCAGCTGGACGCCGGAACGATCAAGATCGGCGACACGGTGCAGCTCAGCTATGTCGACCAGTCGCGCGACATACTCGATCCCGACAAAACCGTTTACGAAGAGATCACCGAGGGTGTCGAGCACATGGTGGTCGGCAACCGCGAGATCCACGGCCGCGCCTATGTCGCCAGCTTCAACTTCAAGGGCGCCGATCAACAGAAACTGGTCGGCACGCTGTCGGGTGGCGAGCGCAACCGCGTCCACCTCGCCAAGGTGCTCAAGTCGGGCGGCAACGTCTTGCTGCTCGACGAGCCCACCAACGACCTCGATGTCGACACGCTGCGGGCGCTCGAATCGGGTCTCGAGTCATTCCCCGGCTGTGCCGTGGTGATTTCGCACGATCGCTGGTTCCTCGACAGGGTCGCAACCCATGTGTTGTCATTCGAGGGCGACAGCGAGGTGCGCTGGTTCGAGGGCAACTTCAGCGAGTACGAAGAGTACAAGCAGAAGGTGCTCGGCGAACACCCCGAGCAACCCCACCGCATCAAGTACAAGAAGCTCGCCTGAGTTACGGGCTGTCGACCCCGCAGTTGTCGATCAGGTCGTTAACGGGCAACGTCGGCGAGGTGGCAATCGCCGGCACACCAAACGCTGTGAGGGTGTTGTCCGAACGCGTGTAGGCCGTCTGAATGATCTCATGGAGTGCGGCGACGTCGTCGTATTGCGTGGTCACGTACACCAAAAGTGAGGTGCCGGCGACGCCCTCGCAGCGCAGATGCTCGGTGTGCATCACGCCGCCACCGACCACGAATTCGCCCCCTGTCACCGGCAACAACGCACAACCGACCAGGCGATAGAGCGCAACGGCCGAAGCCGAAGCCCCGGCACCGACGGTGACAAAGATCGCCGGGCGTGCACCTGTTGGGCCTGGGTCGACATTCGAACCGATATACGAGCCACCCAGAACCGTCACCCCTGCCGGAGCTGGATCGAAGGGCAGCGCGAGGTCGACGCCGCCGCCCGCCGCTAGTTCGACGCGCAGATGCCAATCGCCAGCCACTGGCGAAGCACTGACCGTGTAAGAGCGCACCGTGTCGGCGAACCCGTCTGCGTCGACGTCGATCAGCTGGGCCGCTGATTCGATGATCCCTGGCGCAAGCACCCCGAGTGCCCCACACGCGCCCGGCGGCAGGGTTGTGGTCGTGGTGGTCGCCGCCAGACTTGTCGTCGTCGTCGCCGCCGAGCTCGTGGTGGTCGCCGCCGCCAGGCTTGTCGTCGTCGTTGTCGTCGTCGCCGAGCTCGTGGTGGTCGCCGCCGGACTTGTCGTCGTCGCCGAGCTCGTGGTGGTCGCCGGCACACTGGTTGACGAACTGGTCGATGTACTCGAAGTCGAGCTGGTCGATGTCGACGCATCGTCTCTCGAACAGGCAGAGACACCCAGCGCCAAAACCACCATCGACGCCACCGCACGACTCCGCATCGTCCTTCTCCTCATCAGTAAATCCAGTACTAGAACCATCAGTCTGACACCGGTCACTGCCATCAATCAGGGACTTTCGGCCCGACCGACCCACATCCCGAAGTCAGATCTTTCGATAGATCAGATCGATCGCCGTGCGTCCAGCTGTGATGCCCTTGAGTTCATACCGTGTCACGGGCCGCCAGTCTGGTCTTTCGACTACTCCCCCTTCAAGATTCGGGTGCGCATCGCAGATGCTGTGGGTGGCGGTTGCGTACTCAGCGATATCGGTCGCCACGTGCAACCTGCCGCCGGGCCGAAGGATCGACACGAAGCGGTCGACGTTGGCAGCACTCGTGATTCGCCGGTGACGGTGACGCACCTTCGGCCAGGGGTCGGGAAAGTAGATGCGGATCCCCGCCAGCATCCCTGGGGCCAGCCGAGCCAGGAAGACCAGGGCGTCGCCGTGCAACAGCCGGAGGTTGGTGAGGCCCATCGTTTCGATTCGCGCCAGCGTCGAGGCGATGCCCGGTGTGTGGACGTCGGCACCGATCAGATCGACGTCTGGATCGGCAGCCGCCGCCGTGGTCAGTGAGTCACCAAATCCGATTCCGATGTCGAGCACCAGCGGTGCGGTGCGGCCAAACACGGCGAACGGGTCGAGATCCTCGCCGACCTCGTCGAGGCACCAGACGGGCGCGAGCCGCTCGAATAGATCGGCTCGAGCGGTCGTCATCGGGCGACGCCTCGGGTTGAACGTGCGGACCGGTGGTCGCTCAGTAATGTCGCCCGTCATGTTTGGTTGCCCGATCGGGGAGCGGTCTACTCGCCGTACTCGTGTTCTGGTGCCGGATACGCGCCCGCCTCGACGTCTTCGCGAAATGTAACCGCTGCGTCGAGCAGGATTTGGCCGATGTTGGCGTACTGCTTGACGAACTTCGGGATGCGGCCGCGGGTGAATCCGGCCCAGTCGCTCCACACCATCAGCTGCCCATCGCACTCGGGTCCGGCACCGACAGAGATCGTCGGTATCGAGAGCTCTTTGGTGACCTGGCCGGCGATCGCCGAGGGCACCATCTCCAAGACCACCGCAAACGCGCCAGCGTCTTCGATGGCGTGGGCGTCCGCCAACAACTGCTCGGCCTCATCGCCACGCCCCTGGATGATGTGGCCGCCCAGACCATGCTCGCTCTGAGGCGTGTAACCGATGTGGGCCATTACGGGGATCCCGGCCCGGACAATCCTCTTGATCTGTTCGGCGCTGCGCAAACCGCCCTCCAGCTTGACGGCGTGGACCCCGGTCTCCTTCATGAACCGGATCGACGATGCAAGCGCCTCGTCGGGTCCGTTCTCGTACGAGCCGAACGGCAGGTCGGCCACCACCAACGCCCGGCTGACGCCCCGCACGACGGCCCGTGTCAACGGAATCAGTTCGTCGATCGTGACTGGGATCGTGGTGTCGTAGCCGAACACAGTGTTGCCGGCCGAGTCGCCGACCAGCAAGAAGTCGATGCCGGCCTCGTCGAAGATCGACGCCGACAAGAAGTCGTAGCTGGTCAACCCCGTGATCTTGATGCCCTGCTCTTTAGCCAGCTGGAAATGCCGTGTGCGCACCCGCTTGAGGGCCGGGTCGCTGGCTCCGCCACCGTATGGTCGCTCTATGTCAGTCACGACGCCCACCGTAGACGCCCAGCTCGAACGGGTGAAACCGTTCGAGCGCAGCTCGGTGCGCTGGCCGGTGATGCGGGATGGCGTCAGGTGGTCTCGGGGTGTCACCATGAAGACACCGATCGGTGCACCGATCCCCCTCACCCCCCGCAACTACCCCGCACAATCAGGGAGCCATCATGTTTGACACCTCCAAGCTCGGCCCTATGTATGAGGATTTCAGCGTCGGCGCCACGCTGCCGCCGCTGCCCTCGATCACGCTGACCGAAGCTGACAACGCGATCTACCGGGCGATCACCGGCGATCAGCACCTGATGGTGGCCGACACCACCAAGTACCGCGCCGCCAGTGGCAGCAGCGGTGTGCTGGCCAACCCAGGGTTGGTGCTGCAGTACTCGATCGGACAGACCACGATGGCCACCCGTCAGGCGATCGCCAACCTCTATTACCGGTCGGTGCGCGTGCTGCGCCCTGTAGAGGTCGGCCAAACCCTGGCGACCGTGACCACCGTGTTGGGCCTCAAGGACTCGGCCCCCAAGGGCGATCAGTTCCGCGGCAAGGTATGGCTGGGCATCACCACCAGCGACAACGATGGACCCGTGGTCGAGTACGAGCGCTGCGCCCTGGTCCGCGGTCGTGGACCTGGTCAGCCGGGTCACGCCGACAACATTCCCGGCCCCAGCGACCCAAGCCCGCTCGCCGACCTCGCTGACTTGGTGCCGGCTTGGGAGCTGAAAGGTCTGCCCGCCACCGATTGGCTCACAGGGGACGCACGCGTCGACCCGCTGCGTGACCATGTCGATCTGGCTGCCCCGCTGGCCCGACTCACCTTCAACCAGGCGGCTGTACACCGCGACGTCACCCTGACCGCCAACGGCCGTCGCCTCGTGTATGGCGGGCATGTACAGGGCCTTGCCCAGGGATCGTTGACACGAATGCTTCCCGGTCTTGCCACGATCGTGGCATGGGATGGCTGCGACCACATCGGGCCGGCCTACGAAGGCGACCTGATCGAGTTCTGTCACACACCCATCGACCAGATCGCGGCGGGTTCGGGGCGACTCACACGTTTCGAAGTGATCGGCACAAAAATTGCCGATGGCGCCGAGGGCGCCGTCGATCCGGTCAACATTCTGCGCTGGACCCCGATCGTCTGGGCCCCATAAGACCCCCGCACCACCGTTACCGCAGGCGCCAGCTAGCCAACTCTGGAGACGGTCGTCCGGACAACTTCACGGCCCAATCTGTCATGCCGCCCGCTCGATCGCCACGATTTGGGAAAATTCGGGAACTCCAGGCCTCAACGCGACGTCAAACTCGTGCAGCGTTCGTAAGGTAAACGAGGACAAACGATTGGTGGCGCGATGACAAGCGGGGCGAGTAAGTGGCAGCGGGCGAGCGCGGCGATGATCACCGCTGCACTGCTGATGACGAGCTGTTGGGGCGGCGACGACGACACCAAGCCGCCGCCTGACAGCACCACGCCTGAGATCGTCATCGATGACGATCCGATCGTGTCGATCGAGGGTGTCAATGTGTCCGAACAGACCTCCTTCGCCCAACTCGGCCTGCGCCTCAGCGAGGGTGCAGCCGCCGCGATCCAGCCGGACAACATCGAGGTCGTCGGGGGCGACGCCCTCACGGCCCCCGAGATCGAGGCGATCATCGCCCGGCTACCCGCATGGGTCGTGCCCAACACCGATCAGCAGGATTTCAATCGGCCGGCTGAGACGCTGCTACCTCCGCTCGTCGGTGACACGATCGAAACGTCATTCCCGCCGGCCGCCGACGGCGGGGCGCCAGGCACACCCGATGTTGGTCCGCTCAACGTGCTTCGGTTCCAGCCAGAGGGTCCGGTCGACGTTGCACCCTTTCTCAGCGTCACCTTTGATCAACCGATGGTGCCACTGTCGACGCTCGACCAGCTCGATGCTGCCGAAATCCCCGTGCAGATCACGCCCGCGGTCGAAGGTCGCTGGCGGTGGATCGGCACGCGCACGCTGCGCTTCGAGCTGGTGCCCGGTGAGATCGATCGCCTCCCGGCGGCGACCAGTTATCGGGCCGTCGTGCCGGCCGGCACGCAGGCGATCAACGGTGCAACCCTCGACGAAGAAGTGTCGTGGTCGTTCACTACGCCGACCCCGACCGTGACCCAATTTGTCGGCGAGTCCGAAAGCTTGCCGCTGACCCCCGTGTTCGTGGCTGTTTTCGACCAACGTGTCGATCCCATGGCGGTGCTGGCAGTGACCTCGCTCTCTGTCGACGGTAGTGGATCACAGCCGCTCCGCGTGGCGACGCGGTCCGAGATCGACGCCGACGATTCCGCCCGCCGAACCGTTGATAACGCCCTCGATGGGCGCGCCGTGGCCTTTCGGCCTGCCGATCCACTCCCCGCCGATTCCAACCTGAAGATCACGATCGGCCCCCGCACGCCTTCGGCCGAGGGGCCGCTCACGTCGTCGGTCACCGACACCCACCGAGGGCGCACATTTGGTCGACTGAAGGTCGACGACACCTCCTGTAGCTGGGGCGACGGCTGCGCCCCAGGCGTTCCGTTCACGATCAGGTTCAGCAACTCGCTCGACCCCGAGGCGTTCGCCGCCGATCAGGTCACGGTTACGCCGAAAATCTCTGGCCTGCGGATTGACGTCTATGGCAATGTGATCGAGCTCAGCGGCACTACGGCAGGCCGCACCACCTACACCGTGCGCCTATCAGGCGACCTGCAGGACGTCTTCGGACAGACGCTCGGCGACAACCAAACTGTGGAATTCGACGTTGGATCGGCGCCACCCGAGTTACGGGGTCTGCAACGCGAGTGGATCACCACCGACCCCACCGCCGACAAGCCACTGTTGTCGGTATCGAGCATCAACCACGACTCGATCCATGTCGTCGCATGGGCCGTCACTCCCGCCAAGCTGGGCGAGTACCGCGAGTATCTCAACAACCAATGGTCTAACGAAGCTGCACAGGTGCCCGACTGGCAGGTCGTATACGACGAGGTGATCGAGATCGATGCCGTCGTCGACGAGTGGGCCGAGACGGCGATCGACCTGTCGTCACCCTTCAACCAGGTCGGGTCGCAGTTGGTGGTGAGGGTCGAACCGACCCTCGAGTTTGCGCCTGACGACAACGAGTACTGGCGTAACCGCCCCACGGTGGCCTGGGTTCAAAAGACCACCTTGGGTCTCGATGCGTTCTTCGACGACGAACGGCTGCTGATCTGGACAACCGATCTGACCACCGGCGAGCCGGTCGGCGGTGTGCCGGTCGAACTGGTCGGTGACGGCCGAATCGCCACCACCGACCAGGACGGCCTGGCCGAGCTCGATCTCGGCAACGAAGGCGTGAAGGGTCTGTGGGCGAATGCCGGCGACAGCACAGCGTTCCTCCCAGCCGATTGGTGGGATGGTTGGCAGGCAGGCCAATCCCGCGATGAGGGCCGCTGGTACATCTTCGACGACCGCGGTATTTATCGGCCAGGCGAAACGGCGCGAATCACTGGTTGGGTAAGGCGGGTCGCCTGGTCGGAAGACGCCCAACTAGCGCTGTACGGCGACGATGTCACCGTCAGCTACCAGGCCTGGGACCCACAGGGCAACGAGATCGGGTCGGGCATCGTCGACCTCAACGCGCTCGGCGGTTTCAACCTGACGATCGACGTGCCCGCCGGGGCCAACCTCGGCCAAGCATGGATCGACTTTCAGCTGGTCGGCACCGCATTGGGCGACTACGCGGGCAGCAACCACACCTTCCAGATCCAAGAGTTTCGTACGCCCGAGTTCGAGGTGTCGGCCCGCAACGAATCGTCGGGCCCGCACTACACCGCCCAACCGGCGACCGTGGCCGTCGACGCCGAGTACTTCTCGGGCGGCCCCCTGCCAGACGCAGAGGTCAACTGGTTGGTCAGCACCAGCGACACCACTTACAGCCCACCCAACTGGGACCAATTCACGTTCGGGATCTGGCAGCCGTGGTGGTACTTCGGCGGATACGGGGGTTACGAAGACTCGTACGCCTCCGACATCGCATATGACGAATGTTTTGATTGTGGCCCAGGTTTCGGCGCAACCGAGTACGAGCAGTTCAGCGGACGCACCGACGCCAACGGCACGCACTATCTCCAGATCGACTTCGACGGCCCCGATGTCGACCTCCCCACGTCGATCCGAGCAGAAGCCACCGTGTTCGACGTGAACCGGCAGGCATGGGCGTCGCAAACCGATTTGCTGGTGCACGCCGCCCAGTACTACGTAGGCCTGCGCAGTGACCGCACCTTCGTCGAGCGTGGCACCCCACTGCGAATCGATGCCGTGGTCACCGATGTCGACGGCGAGTTCGTCACCGGGCGTTCTGTCGACATCGTCGCTGGACGCCTTGAGTGGGTGCTAAACAACGGCAACTGGAGCGAGCAGGTGGCCGACGAGACCACGTGCACGATCACCTCCACCGACAACGTCGTCGACGGGTCGATGCAGTGCGAGTTCTCGACCGAAGTCGGCGGCACCTACCGCATCACGGCGATCGTGATCGACGACACCGACCATCGCAATCGCACCGAGTTGACCCAGTGGGTCACCGGCGGCGAGGGGCGCCCAACCCGCAACGTCGAGCTCGAGACCGTCAACATCGTTCCCGATCGGCAGGCTTACGCCCCGGGCGACACCGCACAGCTGCTGGTGCAGGCTCCGTTCTCTCCGGCGACCGGTCTGGTCACCATCCTTCGGCACGGCATCTTGTCAACCCAGACGTTCCAGACCGACGACGGCAGCGCCGTGGTCGAGATCCCGATCGAAGACGCCCACGTGCCCAACCTCACGGTGCAGGTCGACATGGTCGGCACCGACACTCGCACCGCCGACGACGGCACCCCGCTGCCCGATCTGCCACCGCGCACGGCATACGCGACCGGCCAGATCGGGTTGTCGATCCCGCCGATCACGCGCACGCTGAACGTGACAGCCACTCCGGCCGCCAGCGCCGTCGAACCGGGCGACGACACCACCGTCACCGTCGAGGTTCGCGGACCCGACGGCCAACCAGTCAGCGGAGCCGAGGTCGCGATCGTGGTCGTCGACGAGGCCGTGTTATCGCTGACCGGATACCAGCTGCTCGACCCGCTCGACGTCTTCTACCAGGACGTCTGGGCCAATCTGAACGCCCAGTACACGCGCTCGAGCGTGCTGCTGGCGCGATCCGACCTGGTCAAGGGCGAGTCTGGGACCGACCAAACTGCGGCCGAGCCGACCGCCGCCAGCGACGACGCCTCCGCCGATTTCGCTGCCGACGAGCCAGCCGACGCCGAACGCGCGCTTGGCGGCGCCGACGGAAACTCCGCCACGCCTATCGATCTCCGTTCGAACTTCGATGCCCTCGCTGTGTATGCACCCGAGCAATCGACAGGTGCCGACGGCACGGTTACCGTCGACGTGCCGCTGCCCGACAACTTGACTCGTTACCGCGTCATGGCCGTCGCCGTAGACGGAGCCGACCACTTCGGCAAGGGCGAGTCCACGATCACCGCGCGGCTGTCCTTGCAGGTTCGCCCGTCGGCGCCCCGGTTCTTGAACTTCGGCGACCAGTTCGAACTGCCCGTCGTCGTGCAGAACCAAACCGACGCGCCGCTCGAGGTCGAGATCGCACTTCAGGTCGCCAACCTCAAGATCATCGGGGCGGCCGGAAAGCACGTCACGGTGCCACCCAACAACCGCATCGAGGTGCGCTTTCCGGTTACCACCGACAAGGTCGGCACGGCCCGCTTTCGGGTCGTCACCGTCAGCGGCGATCACGCCGACGCCGCCGAAATCGAGTTGCCCGTCTACACCCCCGCCACGGCCGAGGCGTTTGCCACCTATGGCGTGATCGACGAGGGCGCCGCGCTTCAGCCGTTGCAGACCCCAACCGGCGTGTTCCCTCAGTTCGGTGGGCTCGAGATCGACACGTCGTCAACAGCGTTGCAGGCGCTCAGCGACGCCGTGTTGTACCTGGTCGACTACCCCTACGAATCGTCCGACGGCTACGCCTCGCGCATAATGGCAGTCGCCGCCCTGCGAGACGTGCTCGATGCATTTGATGCCGACGGTCTGCCGGCCAGCGCCGAACTCGACCGTCAGGTCGGCCGCGACATCACACGCCTCAGCGCCCTCCAGAACGACGACGGCGGGTTTCCGTATTGGCAACGTGGCCGCCAGTCGATCCCGTGGCAGTCGATCCAGGCCGCGCATGCTCTCGTGCTGGCTCGCCATGCGGGTTACCAGGTGGCTGCCGACACGCTCGAGCGAGCGCTCGAGCATCTCGCCGACATCGAACAGTTCATCCCCGCCGATTACAGTGACGATGCGCGCAACAGCCTGAGTTCGTATGCGCTCTACGTGCGCGGCGAGGCCGGAGACCGCGACGTCGAAAAGGCGACCAATTTGTACCGCTCCGTTGGCGACAACCTCCAACTCGACGCGGTCGCCTGGCTGTGGCCGTCGATCGTCAACGACGAGTTGCGGACCGAGATCGAACGCCGCTTCGTCAACGGCGCCGTCGAAACAGCGGGCGCCGCAACCTTCGCCACCAGCTATGGCGAAGACGCCTACGTGATCGCCAACAGCGACCGTAAGACCGACGGCATCATTCTCGATGCCCTGATCACCGAGACACCAGACAGCGATCTGATCATCAAGGTCGTTGCCGGCCTGCTCGGCAATCAAACCCGTGGCCGCTGGAACAATGCCCACGAGAACGCTTTCATCTTGTTGGCGCTCAATCGCTACTTCAACACGTTCGAGTCGATCACCCCCGACTTCGTCGCCCGCGTGTGGCTCGGCGATCTGTACGCCGCCGAGCATTCGTTCATCGAGCGCACAACCGATCGAGCATCCACCCTGGTGCCGATGAGCCAGCTCTTCTTTGTCGGCGATTCGGATCTGATCGTTCAGAAGGACGGCGACGGTCGCCTGTACTACCGGCTCGGGTTGCGCTACGCCCCTGACAACCTGCAACTCGACGCACGCGACGAAGGCTTCGTGGTCGATCGTGTCTACGAGGGCGTCGACGATCCGAACGATGTCACACGCGACCCTGACGGCACGTGGCACATCAAGTCGGGTGCCACCGTGCGAGTACGCCTCACGATGGTCGCCGATGCTCGCCGCACCAATATCGCCCTGATCGACCCGCTGCCTGCCGGTCTCGAACCGATCAATCCGGCGCTGGCTGTGTCACAGACGACACCACCGGACGATTCGGGTGATGTCTCGCCGTATCCCTGGTTCTGGGGTTGGAACTGGTTCGAACACCAGAACCTTCGCGACGACCGAGCGGAGGCGTTCACCAGCCTCTTGTCCGGCGGCACCTATGAGTACAGCTACACCGCTCGCGCTACGACGCCCGGTACGTTCGTGGCGCCACCGGCACGCGCTGAGGAGATCTACGCACCCGAAGTGTTCGGCCGGTCGGCCTCGGCGACGGTGATCATCGGATAGCGCCCACACACGAGGGCGCGTTTATCAGGGTTCGATGATCGGGAACATCGAAAAGAACACGTCGAGGTGATCGAAGATCGCGCGCAGCGCCATTTCGTCGCCGTCGACTACCGCCCGGCCTGTGTCGATCGCCTCGCCGACCGAAAGTTCGGCAGAACTGATCTCGATCAGCACCGACCGATCAAGCGTGGCCGTGGCGTCCGCCTTGGCGGCCAAACCGGACGTGGTGTGCAGCGCACGGTTCGACAGCACGACCCGCCAATCCTCACCGACATCGGTGAAGCACAGGTTGACCGTGACATTGATTCCGCCAACCTCCTCGGCTTTCAGGCGCACCGCTGTGGCATCCATCAGTTGGTCGATCGTCATCGCCTCGAGATAGCCGCGGCGCATCGCCGGGTTGCGATTCGGGCTGCCGTTGCGCAGCTCTTGCGCTCCGGTCAAGAAGGCGTTGCGGAATGTCGCCGACTCGCTTTGGTAGCCGATCTGTTCGAAGGCGTCAGCCTGCAGTTGGCGGGCGTCGGTGTTGGTCGGATCGGTGAACACGAGATGCCCGACCACCTCGGCGACCCAGCGATAATCACCTGCCTCGAATGACCGGCGGGCCTTGGCGAGCAGGGCATCGGGGCCACCGGCCAGCTCGACATAGTGCTGACCGACCTCGGTCGGGGGCAGCTTGTAAAGGTTGGCCGGATTGCCGTCGTACCAGCTGAGGTAGCGCTGATAGACCGCCTTGACGTTGTGGGCGAGGTGCCCGTAGTAGCCCGTTGTATGGCCCTCGGTGCGGTACTCGTGCGGAAGCTCGATCAGTTCGGCGATCTCGAGTGGGGTGAGCCCGTGGTTGGCATGCCGCATCGTCTGATCGTGGATGTACCGGTACATATCGCGCTGTTTGCGGAGGAAGCGATTGACATCGTCGCTACCCCACCGCGGCCAGTGGTGCGAGGCGAACATGACCTCTGCCTGGTCGCCGAACAAGTCGATCGCCTCGTCGATGTATTTCGACCACGCCAGTGAGTTGCGTACCTGGGCGCCCCGGATCGGGATCAGATTGTGCATGTTGTGCGAGCAGTTCTCGGCCATGCACAGCCAGCCCCCTCCCCCATCAATACGGTCGGGAAAGAAGAAGTTCATCTCGGCCGGAGCCTCGGTCTCTGGCGTGAGCTGGAAGATGATTCGTACACCGTCCACGACGAGTTCCTCGCCCGAATAGGTGATGTCCTCGGTCGGGGCGAGCAGGCCGGGAGGCGCCAACGGAATCGCCTTGCCGAGCCCGCAGTCGACGTGCTGGCGCGGACCGGCCGGCAGCAACGGACCGAACTGATACATCGCCCGGCGAACCATCGCGAACCCGGCGATCACATTCTCGGAGATCGCCTCACGCAGGAAATGCTCGGGGGCGATGATCCGGCACCGACCGGCATCGACGTCTTCCTGCGACGTGACACCGAGTACCCCACCGAAGTGATCGGTGTGCGAATGGGTGTAGATCACGGCTGTGACAGGCCGTTCGCCGAGTTGGGCATTGGCGAGCGCCAGGCAGTCGCGGGCACAGCCTTCGATGGTCAACGGGTCGATCACGATCCATCCGGTTTCGCCCTCGATGAACGTGATATTGGAGATGTCGTAACCCCGCGCCTGCCACACCTTGGGCGCCACCTCGAACAGACCGTGAATATTGTTGAGCTGGGCCTGGCGCCACAGGCTGGGGTTGACCGTGTCAGGGTTAGTTGAACCCTGCTTGATGAAGTCGTACTTGTTGATGTCCCACGCGGTTCCCCATGCGCCCTGGATCACGCCGGTCGGATGCTGGGCGATCAGCCCTCGCGAGGCGCGCTCGAAGTCACCAGGATCCATCCCCAGTTGGCGCGGGGCATTGGCCACTTTGGTATGAGTTGAGGCGTCCTTCGGAAACGTCGGCATCCGGCAAGTCTGCCCGGTCGCCACACGAAGTTCGGTAGTTTCCAGATCGTGACAACAGCGCATCATCTGAACGGCCTCGGACCTGTGGGAGCCGGATGAGCAATATCGACGGGTCGACGATGATCAGCACGATCGACTACCACACCGGAGGTGAGCCGTTCAGGATCGTGATCGGTGGCATCCCGGCGCCGGTCGGCAAGACCGTGCTCGACCGACGTGAGTACTGCCACGAGCACCTCGACGATGTGCGCGCCTTCCTGATCAACGAGCCGCGTGGCCACGCCGATATGTACGGCTGCTTCGTGACCCCACCCGACCCAGACGAGGGCCGCGACGGTGTCGGCTCATTCGGCATGGTGTTTTTCCACAACGACGGCTTCTCGACCGCATGTGGGCACGGCACGATCGCAGGTGTCACGTGGGCGATCGAGTCGAAACGGATCGCCGCCGTCGAACCCGTCACCGAACTTTGGGTGGATGTTCCATCGGGCCGGCTGCGGGTCCACGCCGACGTGACCGCAGCCAAGGTGCAGCAGGTGCGCTTCGAAAACGTGCCGAGCTTCGTATCGGAGACCGATCTCTTGGTCACCACGACCCACGGCGATTTCGTGGTTGACGTGTCGTACGGCGGGGCGTTCTATGCGTCGGCCGACGTCGCCCAGCTGGGCGTCACGATCACCCCCGAAAACTTGCCGAAGCTGATCGATGCGGGGCGCATGATCAAGCGCGCGCTCGACGAACACGAATCGACACGCCACCCCCACGACGAACGCCTGAGCGGTTGCTATGGCACGATCTGGTTCGAGCGTCAAGGTGTCGACGACGACGGCACCGTTCGCCAGCGCAATGTGGCCATCTTCGCCGATGGCGAGGTCGACCGATCACCATGTGGTTCTGGTACGTCGGCCCGCTTGGCCGTGCTCGATCAACGCAACGAGTTAGCGCGCGGGGCGACGCTCGTGCACACGTCGATCGTTGGTTCCCAGTTCACGGCACACGTGATCGGTGATGGTCCAACCATCGCCGACCGACCGACCGTTCGCACCCAGGTCGCCGGTAGGGCACACCAGACAGGCATCGGCATGTTCACGTTTGATGCAGCCGATCAGCTGGGGCTCGGGTTCCAGCTGCGCTGAGCAGATCTGCGGCCGACCGGGCCAATCGGACCAATCGTCCGTCCGTTGCGACCTTTGGGTGGTCGTCGTGATACATCCTGAGGCGTGACCATGTTTGAAACCGATTCGATTCTTCCCCCACAACCCGAGCGACTCGAAACTCTGCACGACCGCGAGTACCGGGTTCGCGCCTACCGCAAGGCGAACGACCGACTGCTGATACAGGGCGCCGTTCGCGATCAGAAGCCGCCCGGGCTGTACAAGACCGACGATCCCGACCCGATGACGATCCACCACATGCAGCTCAGCCTCGAGATCTCGTTTCCCTATCTCGAGATCGTCGACGCCACCGTTCACTTCGAGGCCCACCCAACCGCTTCGTGCCCGTCGATCATCGACCATTACAGCAATCTTGTCGGGCTCTCGATCGCCCGAGGGTTCACGCACAAGGTTCGCGATCTCTTCGGCGGCCCACGCGGCTGCACTCATACCACGGCGTTGTTGCAGGCGATGGCGCCGGTGGCGATGCAGTGTTTCTGGTCGATGCGGGCTGCCGAGGCCAAGCTCAACGGCGAGCCCAACCCGATCTCCGGGCGTGACCGCTCCAGCGACGACACCTGGAAGCGAATCATCGGTACCTGCCACGTGTGGGACCCAGACGGCCCACACGTCGCCGCCCGCATGCAGGGCATGCCGGAGGAGCCGCCGCTATTCCTCAGAGGTCGGCTTGGTGAGCTGGCAGCCGAACACGAACAGCGCTGACGTGTCGCAGCTCAGCACCGAGGAGCAACAGATCGTCGAGCTGGTCGCTAGGTGGGTCGACCACGAGGTGCGCCCCGTCGTCAGCCAGCTCGAACACACCAACACTTACCCCGAGGCGCTGATCGAGCAGATGAAGCAAATGGGCGTCTTTGGGCTGGCGATCCCCGAACCGTACGGCCACTCGGCCGTGTCGGCCCGCTGCTACGCCCAGGTCACCGAGGAGATCAGCCGAGGTTGGATGTCGTTGGCCGGTGCCTTCGGCGGTCACTCCGTGGTGTCCAAGCTGCTGTTGCGATTCGGCACCGACGAGCAGAAACGACGCTACCTACCGCGCCTGGCGACCGGCGAACTGCGCGCCACGATGGCGCTGACAGAACCCGACGGCGGATCTGATCTGCAGGCGATGCGTACCGTCGCGGCGGCGGTCGGCGACGGCTACGTGATCAACGGTTCGAAGACCTGGATCACGAACGCCCGCATGTCGGGCCTGGTGGCGTTGCTGTGCAAGACCGACCCCAGCGCCGAGCCGCGCCACCGTGGGGTATCGATCTTGCTGGTCGAACAAGGCAGCGCTGGCTTCTCGGTGTCACGCGATCTGCCCAAGCTGGGGTACAAGGGCGTCGAGTCGTGCGAACTGAACTTCGATGACTGTCGCGTTCCGGCTGACGCCTTACTCGGCGGTGCCGAGCGACATGGTTTCGTACAGATGATGGCCGGGCTCGAGACAGGCCGGATCCAGGTCGCCGGGCGAGCGATCGGCGTCGCCCGGGCAGCCTTCGACGACGCCCTGCGGTACGCCCAGGATCGCCACACGTTTGGCAAGCCGATCTGGCAACACCAGTCGGTTGGCAACCTGTTGGCGGACATGGCAACCCAGATCACCGCCGCCCAGCAGCTCAACTATCACGCCGCCGACTGCGTCGATTCGGGCCGCCGCGCAGACATGGAGGCGGGGATGGCCAAGCTGTTCTGCTCGGAGATGGCCGCCAAAGTCACGCTCGACGCGATCCGCATCCACGGCGGTCACGGATACTCGACCGAGTTCGACGTCGAGCGCTACTACCGAGACGCGCCACTGATGATCGTCGGCGAAGGCACCAACGAGGTGCTTCGCAACGTGATCGTGAAACAAGCGATCGGCCGCAACGGCCTCACCTGAAACCCAGCTCGGCGAGAATCGCCTCGGTGTGTTCGCCGAGCGCAGGCACCGGGTCGAATCGGTCGTCGATGCGGGCCTCGACACCAATCAGGATCGCAGGGGGCCGCAGTGCCGCCACCGGTCCGACGGGCGTGTCGACCTCACTCCAGCGGTCGCGTTCGGCCAGTTGGGGGTGGGCGATCAGTCCAGCGACATCGTTCTGGCGGGCATTCGCGATCTGGGCTGTGTCGAGCAGGGCGACCACCTGCTCGACCGAAAGTTCGACGAAGGTTGCTTCGATCAGCTCGGTCAGCTCGACACGGTGCTCGGATCTGAGCGGGTTGGTGACGAACCGCGGGTCGGTCGTGAGGCCAGGCCGGTCGAGCACGTCGGCGCAGAACCGGGCCCACTCGCGCTCGTTCTGAATACCGAGCAGCACCACACCGTCAGCCGTTCGAAACGGCCCGTACGGTGCCACGTTGGCATGCGCCGCGCCCGTGCGTGATGGCTGCTCGCCCGTGTACAACGTCGAGTAGATCGGGTGGCTCATCCATTCGGTCAATGCGTCGAACAGCGATACCTCGATCGCCAGCGCCTCACCGGTGCGTTGGCGATAAAACAGCGCACTCAGGATCGACGAGTAGGCGTACATGCCGCCGGCCAGGTCGGCCACGGAGATGCCGGTCTTCACCATCTCGTCGGGCGTGCCCGTGACCGACAGTACGCCCGTCTCGCACTGCACCAACAGGTCATACGCCTTCTTGTCGACATACGGCCCTGACGATCCATAACCAGACAGATCGCACACGATCAGACGTGGATACCGCCGGCGCAGCAGCTCGGCACCGAGTCCCAGCCGGGTGGCGGCGCCAGGGGCCAGGTTCTGCACGAACACATCTGCACCTTCCAACAATGCCGAGAGCACATCTGGCGCCTGCTCCGACTTGAGATCGAGCACGAGTGACTCTTTCGATCGATTCAGCCAAACGAAGTAGCTCGCCATGCCGCGCACTCGCTCGTCATAGTTGCGGGCAAAGTCGCCTCCATCGGGACGTTCGATCTTGATCACTCGGGCACCCAGATCAGCCAGTTGGCGCGTGGCAAACGGCGCAGCGACGGCCTGTTCGACCGATATCACCGTGATGCCATCGAGCGGGCGGCTGCTCATCGCAAACTTACCGACAACACCAGGCGGCGTGTCACAGACCCGCCACGAACTCGGCCAGGGCGGCATTGGTAGCGTCGGGTGCCTCCTGCTGGATCCAGTGTCCGGCTCCCGGCACGATCGTGGTACCGCGGAAATCGAGGCACGCCGCCCCTGGATCGGCGAACAGATCCACGCCCGGCACGAACTTGCGCACCCCGTCGAGTTCGCCGGCCACGAACGCCGTTGGCTGGGTCAACGCCGGGCCGGGGTGCTGCAACGTTCCGATCTGATCGGCGTCGAGGCCCTGCGCGCGATAACGGTTGAACGGCCCGTGCCAGCCGCCGGCCTCGAAGGCGTCGACATAGACCTGGAGGTCGTCGGCACTCATCCAGGCCGGAAACGGGTCGGGGTCGATCAGCCCGTCGAGTAGCGTCGAATCGGCAATCTTTGGCGCCAGCAGCCTATTCGCACCGTCGCCACTCGCCCCGAAGTAGATCTTGCGCAGGCTGGCCGCCACGTCGACACTGACCTCAGCCTCGGCCACGCCAGGCTCCTGGAAGTACAACTGGTAGAAAAACTTGTCGGGGTACAACGCCTTCCACAGGTCGACCGCTGAGGTGGGGCCTGTCGGAATGTAGGGCACGCTCAGCCCAGCCACAGCGCGCACCTTCGACGGGTGCAAGCGAGCCGTGTTCCAGGCGATTGGCGCACCCCAGTCGTGTCCAAACAAGATCGCCTCGCCATCACCGAGGGCATCGATCACCGCAGCGGCATCGCCGGCGAGTTCGGTCAGGGCATATGCAGAGATCTCCGGTGGCTTGGAACTGCCGCCATAGCCGCGAACATCGATCGCTGCGACCGTGAAACCCCGAGCGGAAAAGTGCGCCATCTGATGCCGCCACGAGTACCACAGCTCTGGCCAGCCATGAACACACAAAATCAAGGGGCCAGAGCCGGTAACGGCGACCCGCAGCTGGGTCTGACCGTTGTCGACCGTGACGAATTGGACGCCGTGCATGGTGATCTCTTTCAGCTCGGCTACAGGCCGAGCGATTTAGCGATGATGGTCTTCATAACTTCGTTCGTACCGCCATAGATCGATGTGACCCGCGAGTCAGCGTAAGCACGCGCGATTGGGTACTCGAGCATGTACCCGTAGCCACCGAACAGCTGCAGGCAACGGTCGACGGCACGCTGTTGCAGGTCGGTGCACCAGTACTTGGCCTGCGCGGCCTGCGCTGGGTCGAGCGTGCCGGCATTGAGGGCGAGCACACATTGGTCGATGTAGGCCTGACCGATGTCGACCTCGGTCTGAACTTCGGCCAGCACAAACTTCGTGTTCTGAAACGAGCTGATCGACTTACCAAAGGCGGTGCGCTGCTTGACGTACTCGATGGTCCAACCGAGCGCCGCCCGCGCTGTTGCCAACCCCGTGACGGCGATCGACAGACGCTCTTGAGCCAGATTAGAGGTGAGGTACCGAAAGCCGGCGCCCTCGTCACCGAGCAGGTTGGCGACGGGCACCCGCACGTCGTTGAAGAACAGCTCGGCGGTGTCTTGGCTGTGCATCCCGATCTTGTCGAGGTTGCGACCGCGCTCGAACCCGGGCATGCCGCGTTCGACAACCAGCAGCGACATGCCGGAGTGACGTGATGTGGGATCGGTCTTGGCGACGACGACGACCAGGTCGCCATTGATGCCGTTGGTGATGAACGTCTTCGACCCGTTGACCACATACTCGTCGCCATCGCGGATCGCCGTTGTCGTGATGCCGGCCAGATCAGAGCCCGTGCCGGGCTCGGTCATCGCGATCGCCGTGATCAGGGTGCCGTCAGCGATGCCCGGTAGCCAGCGAGCGGACTGCTCGTCGTTGCAAACGACGAGGAAGTATGGCGTCGTGACATCGTTGTGGAGCGTCAGACCCAACCCGGCCCCGCCGATTCCGGCCGACGCCAACTCTTCGGCGATCACCTGGTTGAAGCGGAAGTCGTTGACCCCTCCACCACCATGCTGTTCGGGGATCGCCATCCCGAGGAAGCCGTACTTGCCGGCGTTGGCGAAGAACTCGCGAGGAGCGATGCCGTCGGCCTCCCATTGCAGATAGTGCGGCGTGATCTCGTTGGCGACGAAGGCGGCGAACGATTCACGAAATGCTTCGTGCTCGGGTTCGAACAATGTGCGCATTGAGCAAACGTACGGCGGCCGGCAAACGAGTCCAGCATCAGAGCAGCGCGACGGGCGCTCGCCCCTAGGATTCTTCACCATGACCAACCACGATCATGCAACCTCGACCGAGTACGACTTCATCGTTGTCGGCGGGGGCTCGGCCGGTTGTGCGCTCGCCAACCGACTCAGCGCCGATCCGACCAATCGGGTGCTCGTGATCGAGGCCGGGCGCACCGACTGGAAGTGGGACGTATTCATCCATATGCCTGCTGCCCTGGCGTTTCCGATCGGCAGCCGCTTCTACGATTGGAAGTACGAAAGCGAGCCCGAACCGCACATGAACGGGCGGCGTGTGTATCACGCCCGCGGCAAGGTGCTCGGTGGGTCATCGAGCATCAACGGCATGATCTTTCAGCGCGGCAACCCGGCCGACTACGAAAAGTGGGCACAGCAGCCGGCAATGGAAAGCTGGGACTACGCCCATTGCCTTCCCTACTTCAAACGGATGGAGACCTGCCTGGCCGGCGAAGACCAGTGGCGTGGCGGTGATGGGCCGCTCGAACTCGAGCGCGGGCCGGCCGCCAGCCCGCTGTTCAAGGCCTGGCTCGAGGCTGGCCCCCAGGCCGGATTTCGTCGTACCGACGACGTCAACGGCTATCGACAGGAGGGGTTCGCTGCGTTCGACAAGAATATTCGCGGCGGCCGACGGCTCAGCGCCGCACGCGCCTACCTGCACCCTGTGCTCGACCGACCCAACCTGCATCTGGTCACCCGAGCGCACGCCAATCGAATCCTGTTCGAGGGCAACCGGGCGGTCGGCGTCGAGTACCGGCGGAATCGCAAGACGCTCGTCGCCAAGGGTCGCGAGATCATCTCGTGCGGTGGGGCGTTCAACTCGCCACAGTTGCTGCAACTCTCGGGCATCGGTAACCCCGAGCACCTCGAGAGCCTTGGTATTCCCGTGGTCAGCGCCCTGCCCGGCGTCGGCGAAAACATGCAAGACCATCTCGAGGTCTACATCCAGCACGCCTGCAAGCAGCCGGTGTCGATGCAACCCCATCTCGCCAAGTGGAAGATGCCCTGGATCGGCTTGCAATGGCTGTTCCGCAAGGGTCCCGCGGCCACCAATCACTTCGAAGCTGGGGGGTTCGTGAAAAGCAATCCGAGCGAGCGCTATCCAAATCTGATGTTTCACTTCTTGCCGATCGCGATTCGCTACGACGGTACCGCCGCCACCAAGGGGCACGGCTATCAGGTCCACGTCGGGCCGATGTACTCCGAGTCCAAGGGCAGCGTCAAGATCACGTCGACCGATCCGCGCAAGAAGCCGGCGATCCGTTTCAACTACCTGTCCACCGAGAACGACCGGCGTGAGTGGATCGAGGCGGTGCAGACCACACGTCGGATTCTCAGCCAGCCGGCGTTCGAGCCGTTCGACGGTGGCGAAATCTCGCCGGGTCCATCGGTCGCCACCGACGAGCAAATCATGGACTGGGTCGCCCGCGACTCGGAGACCGCCCTGCACCCGTCGTGCACCTGCAAGATGGGCACCGACGAGATGGCGGTTGTCGATCCAAACACGATGCGCGTACACGGCACCGAGGGCCTGCGTGTTGTCGACGCATCTGTGTTGCCGATCGTCACCAACGGCAACTTGTACGCCCCCACGATGATGATCGCCGAAAAGGCGGCCGACATCATTCTTGGACTCGCACCGTTGCCGGCCGACCACGCCGACGTCTACCTGCCCCCGGCGCCCTGATGACGGGGCAGCCGAACATTCTGCTGGTCATGGCCGACCAGCTGGCGGCGCCCTTGCTCCCCATCCACGGCGGTCCGGCAATCACCCCGGCGATCGACCGGCTGGCGGCGAACGGCGTTGTGTTCGAATCGGCCTACAGCAACAGCCCACTGTGCGCCCCAGCGCGGTTCGCCATGATGTCGGGCCAGCTGAACTCGAAGATCGGGGCCTACGACAACGCCTCCGAGTTTGTGTCAAGCGTCCCGACGTTCGCGCACTACCTGCGCAGCGCCGGTTACCAGACGTCGTTGATCGGCAAGATGCACTTTGTCGGGGCCGACCAACTGCACGGTTTCGAGGATCGCCTCACGACCGACATCTACCCGGCCGACTTTGGATGGACGCCCAACTGGGCCGACCCCGACGGCCGGTTCGACTGGTGGTTCCACAACATGGACAGCGTCGTCAACGCCGGTGTTGCGGAGGCCTCGAACCAGCTCGACTACGACGACGAGGTCGGCTTTCTGGCGGTTCGCAAGTTGCGTGATCTGGCGCGTACCGACGACCAGCGACCGTGGTTTCTGACGGTCTCGTTCACGCATCCCCACGACCCGTATGTCGCCCGCCGTCGGCACTGGGACCGCTACGACCACGACGCCATCCCGATGCCGACCGTCGGCCCCGTCGCCGACCCAGATCCGCACAGTCTTCGACTGTCACACGTGATCTCGACCGACGTCACCAAGGTGACCGACGAGCAGATCCGTTCAGCGCGCCACGCCTACTTGGCCAACACGTCGTATGTCGACGATTTCGTTGGCGAGATCATGGAGACACTCGACCGGCTCGACATGCGAGACGACACGGTCGTGCTGTTCACCGCCGATCACGGCGACATGCTCGGCGAACGCGGACTCTGGTACAAGATGAGCTACTTCGAGCACAGCGCCCGTATTCCGATGATCATCAATGCTCCGGGAAGGGTGCCCGCCGGCCGCGTAGCAACACCGACCAGCCTGCTCGACATCGCTCCGACCTTGCTCGACATCGCCGGCGCAGACATACCCGACACCATGCACGGGACCAGCCTGTTGTCGGTCATCGATGCGGGCAACGACCCAGAGCGCACGGTGCTCGGCGAGTATTTGGGTGAGGGTGCGGTGGCGCCGATTTTCATGATCCGCCGCGGCGATCACAAGTTCGTGTGGTGCCAAGCCGATCCGCCCCAGCTGTACGACCTCGCCACCGATCCGCACGAGTTGGTAAACCTGGCAAGCATTGCGGCGCATGCCGACACCGTGGCCTCGTTGGAGGCCGAGCTGCTCTCGCTGTGGGATCCGTCGGCGTTGAAGGCCCAGGTGCTCGCCAATCAGCGGGCCAGGGCAACAGTCGACACGGCGCTGCGTCTGGGCCGCTTCGAGGCGTGGGATTATCAGCCAACTACCGACGCCCGCAATCAGTACATGCGTAACCACCTCGACCTCAACCAGGTCGAGACCCAGCGTCGACTCTGATCAAACACCGGATGTGGTCCGCGACCCCGATGGACCACTAGCCCGGCAGGTTTGGGACGAAAGTCCGTAGTACCGCCACCCAGAAGTCCGTACATTTAGAGGTGCAAGCAACAGCACATAAGGGGTCACTATGAAACGCCAGAGGATGGTCATTCTGGGAGCCGGCACGGGCGGCACGCTGGCTGCGAATCGGCTGCGTAAACGATTCCCCACTTCCGAGCTCGAGATCGACATCGTCGACCAGAACAATCAGCACGTCTACCAGCCCGGACTGCTCTTCGTTCCGTTTGGCCTGGCCGACCCCGACGACATCGTCCGCAAGCGTGACCGCCAGCTTCACAAGGGGATCAATTACCACGAGAGCGGGATCGAGTCGGTAAGTGTCGATGCCAACGAGGTCCGCCTCACCAACGGCAGCACGCTCAACTACGACCTGCTATTGATCTCGACCGGCACCAAGTTGCTCCCAGAGGAGACCGAGGGTCTCGACGGACCCGGCTGGAACAAGGACGTCTTCACGTTCTACGACCTGCCAGGGGCCACTGCCCTAGCCGAGCGGCTCGAGACCTTCCGCTCAGGTCACTTGGTGATCAACTTCTTTGATCTCCCGATCAAGTGCCCTGTGGCACCGCTCGAATTCGCCTTCCTCGCCGACTGGTACTTCCACGACAAGGGTGTCCGCGACGACGTCAAGATCACCTATGTCACGCCGCTCGACGGTGCCTTCACAAAGCCGGCCGCTTCTGCCACCCTGACTCACCTGCTCGAGGAGAAGGGCATCAACCTGGTTACCGAGTTCAACACGGGCGAGGTCGATACCGTTGGCCGCAAGCTGATCGGCTACGACGGCACCGAGGTCGAGTTCGACCTGGCGGTCGTGATCCCGCTGCACGGCGGCGCCGACTATGTGCACAACTCGCCGGGCCTCGGCGACGAGCTCGGGTTTATCCCATGCGACAACAAGACGCTGCAGTCAAAGGTCAGGCCGAACATCTTTGTACTCGGCGATGCCGCCGACATTCCAACCTCTAAGGCCGGGTCCGTGACCCACTTCGAGGGCGAGGTCTTGGTCGACAACATCGACGCCTTCCTGCACGGGCGCGACATGGTCGAGCGCTTCGATGGGCACGCCAACTGCTTCATCGAGACCGGGTACTCGAAGGCACTTCTGATCGACTTCAATTACGAGACCGAGCCGCTGCCGGGTCACTTCCCTGGGCCGGTCGGCCTGCCCTTGTTGAAGGAATCACGGATCAACCATCTCGGCAAGCTGATGTTTCAGTCGTTCTACTGGCACGGCCTGCTGCCGGGACGCGACGTTCCGGGCATCGGATCACACATGCCCAAGTCGGGTAAGCACGAACTGCAGACCTCTGGCAAGTCCTGAGGCCAAACATCGATATACCTCAATCTGAAGGGAACCACAATGACAATCACCCAGCTCGCCGGCAAGCCCGTCGAAGTCAACGACGAGGGTTTCCTCGTCGATCCCACCGAGTGGACCGAAGACATGGCCACCGAGTTGGCCGATCTCCATGGCGTCGACACCCCGCTGACCGACCGCCATTGGGTGGTCATCAACTACATGCGCAAGGAGTATTTCGAGAACGGCACCGGGGCAACCGTGCGCAAGCTCGGCAAGGCGTCTGGCGTCAACACCAAAGAGCTGTTCCAGCTGTTCCCGAAGGGCCCCGCCAAGCTCTCGGCGATGATCGCCGGTATCCCCAAGCCCAAGGGCTGCATCTGATCGTCGACCGACGCGGATCCCGTACGCAACACGAACAACCCACAACAAAGAGGTCACCGACATGACGAACACAATCACCGACAACGCAACCGAAGTCGCCGAGAGCAAGGCCACCATCGAGCCAAAACAGACCATCGAACCAAAACAGACCATCGAAAAGGTGTCGATCATCGTTTCGAAGGGTTCGCTGGAAGGCATCTACCCCGCCCTGATCATGGGCAACGGCGCCCGCAACGAGGGCATCGAGGTCAACCTGTTCTTCACGTTCTTCGGGATGGATGCGATCCACAAGGAGCGCCACGACCACATCAAGGTCGCCACCGTCGGCAATCCCGGCATGCACATGGCCACCTGGGCAGGTGGACTCCCCGGCGTCTCGGCGCTCGCCACCAAGATGATGTCGAAAAAGATCGAGGCGCTCGACTTCCCGGACATCCCCGAGTTCATCGAGATGATCCACGACACCGGCGCCGGCATCTACGCCTGCCTCGCATCGGTCGATCTGTTCGGCTTCACCAAGGACGACCTGATCGAGCAGGTCGACGAGATCATCACCGTCGGCGACTTTTACGAGATGGCCGCAGGCGGCCAGATCATCTTCACCTGAACCAACCGTCAGCTGACCCGCCCTCGAGGGAGCACCCATGACCATCCATGACCATCCGACCCGCCGCAAGGAGCTGCACCAGGGCTACCGCGACCTTGGCAAGGTGATTCCCGACCAGATGAAGGGATTCAGCGACCTGCATCGAGCTGCGGTCGCCGACGGCGCCCTGCCAAAGGCCACCAAGGAGCTGATGGCGGTGGCGATTGCGATCTGCACACGTTGTGAGGACTGCCTGACGCTTCACATGCATGACGCCCTCAAGGCCGGCGCCACGCCCGAAATGGTGCACGAGGCGATCGGGGTCGCGTTGCTGATGGGCGGAGGACCGGCATCCACCTACGCCGCCAGGGCACTCGAAGCATTCGAACAGTTCTCGGCCTGAGATTCCCTCGGCCGAACGGCCGGCACACACGCCAGACCCCTCCGTGTGTGCCGGCCAAGTCGCTCATCGGCACCAGCCATCTTCAGACCGGGCGTGCCCAGCTCCAGGGGTACTCGGGGGCCGCGATGCCCCGCGCCGAGTCGGTCACCTGCAGCGGGGCGAACGTGTCGATCATCACGGCGATCTCTTCAGTTCGTGTCTGGTCAACACTTGCTTCGTAGCTTCCCGGCTGAGGGCCGTGAACAAAACCGGCGGGGTGCAACGAGATCGACCCGAGTCCAATCCCCGAACCGGCGCGGCTCATGAAATTGCCGGCCGAATAGAACAGCACCTCGTCGCTGTCGGTATTGGCGTGGTGGTACGGAACCTTCACGGCGTCGGGGTGAAAGTCGTACAAGCGCGACACGAACGAGCAGATCACGAAGCCCGGGCCCTCGAATGTTTGGTGCACGGGCGGCGGCTGATGGATACGCCCGACGATCGGTTCAAAATCGTTAATGCTGAAGGCCCACGGGTACAGATGCCCGTCCCACCCGACAACGTCGAAGGGATGATCGCGGTGGGTGTGACGCGAAAGACCACCCGAGCTGCGCACGAGTACGTCGACGTCCCCTCCCTGTTCGATCAACACCTCACTGGGCCCGCGCACATCGCGCTCGCAATACGGCGCATGTTCGAGAAACTGACCGCCCGCTGAGAGGTACCTCTTGGGAGGTGCGACATGACCGCTCGACTCGACGATCAAGACGTCGATCCCGTTCTGATTCTCGTCGGGCACAACCCATCGGTGGGTCGTCGACGCCGGGATGACGACATAGTCGCCCTCACCGACCTCGAGGCGGCCGAACACCGACTCGAGCACCGCGCTCCCGCGCTGCACGTATACGAGCTCGTCGCCGGTGGCGTTGCGGTACAGCGGACTCGAGCCCGAGGCGCTCGCCCATGCGATCCGGATATCGCGATTGGCGAGCAGCACCCGTCGGCCCGTGACCACGTCTGCCACCGGGTCGAGATCGCCGGTGCGCAGGTGACGCGGCGTCAACGGATGATCGGCCGTCGCCGTTTCGCGGCCCGGCTCGTCGACAGGCGCGATGGCGGTGATCGCCGAGGGTGCGTGGCGGTGGTACAACAGCGCCGAGCGCGACGAGAAACCTTCCTGCCCCATCAGCTCCTCGTGGAAGCGGTGGCCCTCGGCGTCGCGAAACGCGATGTGACGCTTGGCCGGAATCTCACCGACCTGGCGGTAATACGGCATTGCTCATCCTCCCTGGTCGGTAATGGTTCCACTGACCGAACCGAGGCCGATTCGGTTGCCCGGTTCGCTGCCCGCCCATCCCGTCATCGTGACACGATCGCCGTCAAGCAGGAACGCCCGAGTCGAGCCGTCTGGCAACTTGATCGGCCGCTCGCCGTTGCGTGCCAGTTCGATCAGGCTGCCTTCGCTGCCCCGAGACGGGCCCGACACCGTGCCGCTGGCGAACAGATCCCCTGGATTCGTGCTGGCTCCGTTGGCGGTCATGTGCGCCAGTTGTTGGGCCGGGGTCCAGTACATGTCGTCGAACGGTGCGCGACTGAGGCAAACCGCGGGTTGCCCGGCCGCTCGCATTCGAGCGGAATCAAGCCAGACCTCGAGGTGCAGATCGAAGCCCCATGCTTCGTCGGTCGACAGATAGTTGGCGACCGGCGGATCCTGAGCGGGCGACGCGATCCGGAACGGCGCCAGCGCCTCGATCGACACCAACCATGGCGACACCGACGTGGCGAAGCTCTTGCCGAGGAACGGGCCGAGCGGCTGGTACTCGTAGGCCTGAATGTCGCGCGCCGACCAGTCGTTCACGAGGCACATCCCGTAGAGGTGCCGGCCGGCATCTTCGATTCGGATCGGATATCCACGCTCGCTGCCGACGCCGACGATCGTGCCGACCTCGAGCTCGATGTCGAGTGATCGGCACGGCCCGTATTCGGGCTCGCCCTCGATCAGACGCAGCCCATGCGGGCGCCTGATCTCGGCGCCGTCAGCGACGATCGTGCCGGTTCGCCCGTGATAGCCGATCGGGATCCGCTTCCAGTTCGGCATCAGCGGGTCGCCGTCGGGGCGAAACAGCCGGCCGAGATTCGTGGCGTGATGGATCGACGAGTAGAAGTCGACATAGTCGACCGGGGCGGTTGGCACGCCCATCGTGAGTACCGACCGGGCGCTCACGAAGCTGGCGAGCGTCGTCTCGTTGGCTGTGTCGGTGAATAGCGCCGTCAACCGGGCCCGCACCGCGCTCCAGGTCGATGGGCCGGCAGCCAGGTATCGGTTAAGGCTGGCAGCGACGAAGCAGCCGTCGGGCAGTTCGATGCCGGAGAAGGCCCCGGCGTCGTGGCTGGCGGCGAGATCAAGGGCGACGTCGCCAAGCGCCACCCATGCCCGCCAGCGGCCGTCGCCACTGTGCCCGACACCGATCGGCAGGTTGGCGAGCGGATACGGCGAGCCTGCGGGGATCGGGACCCAGCATTCGTCAGCCATCATTCCCACCTGTCACAGGTTGCCCCGACGGTTCTGCTCGCGCTCGATCGACTCGAACAGCGCCTTGAAGTTGCCCTCGCCGAACCCGCGGGCGCCGCCCCGTTGGATGATCTCGATGAACACGGTCGGACGGTCGGTGACAGGTTCGGTAAACAGTTGCAGCAGGTGCCCATCGGGTTCGTGATCGACGAGGATGCCCAGCCGCTGGAGGTCTTCCCACGGCAGATCGAGAAAGCCGAGCCGGTCGCGTACGTCGGTGAAGTAGGCCGCGTTGGCCTCGAGAAACCGCACCCCGCGTGCACGCAGTGACGAAATCGCCTGCACGATGTCGCCGGTGCGAAATGCCAGGTGCTGCACACCGGGCCCACGGTAGGTGTCGATGTACTCCTGGATCTGGCTCTTGCGCTTGCCCTCGGCCGGCTCGTTGAGCGGCATCACGATGTTGTTGCCGTTCCACACCACCGTTGAGCGCAGCGCCGAGAACTCGGTCGAGATCTGCGTCTCGTCGAACGAACGAAGCTGGCCGAACCCCATCACGTCTTCGTAGAACGCGACCCACTCGTCGAGCCGACCCTCCTCGACATTGCCGACGACATGGTCGATGTCGACCAGACCGACCTTGGGCCCTACCGGCTCGGGTGGCAGCCCATCGCGTTGGAAGCCTGGGCAGTAGTAGCCGTGGTAGTCGCGCCGGTCGACAAACGTGTGCTTGGTCTCGCCGTAGGTGCCGACCGACGACAACCGCAACACACCATGTTCGTCGGTGAGTTCGTAGGGCTCATCGACTGGGCGGGCGCCGCGCCCGATCGCCGCCTCGTAGGTGGCCGTGGCGTCGTCGACCACGAAGGCGAGATCGTGGGCGCCGTCGCCGTGGGTGCGGACGTGGCTCCAGATCTCCGACTCGGGCGTCAGCCCCGACGTGACCACGAGCCGGATCTTGCCCTGCTCTAGCAGGTATGACGCCTTGTCGGGCACCCCGGTTTCAGGGCCGGAGTAGGCGGTAACCCGGAACCCGAACGCGCCGGTTAGAAACCCGGCCATGGCACGCGCGTTGCCCACCCAGAACTCGATCGAATCCCACCCGGTCAGGCGGGCGGCAGGGGTGGTGGTTGATGAGGCGATGTCGGTCACGGTTGCTCCTGAAGGGCCACGGTGCGATTGCCAGACGGCAACAGGTGGTTACCAAGTCTGCGATGAACGGCACGACTTGTGCAAGCGATCGAGATCACCCAAGGGCCAACACGACGCGTGATCACCTGTTTCCAACTGTTGTAGAGTTCGCTGTCGGCCTCGGAATTGTCCGGGGAGAAGCAGCCTTGGGGAGGCAAACGATGACCGAGTGGAACCCACCTGGACCCGGGCCCTGGCAGCAGGACTCCGCCCACAATCCGACATCGCAGTCGTTGATCATGCAGGAGGTCTATGCGCCCGGTTTCAACCGCGGGTTCACCGAGACGTTCAGCAGGTACGGACTGCTGCTCGACCGGTTGGCGATGGGCGTGGTGAACGGATTCACCTATCACCAACCTCAGCCGTTCGACATGCCCGGCCCCGACGGACCGATGTCTCCCGACGCGCTGCACGCCGAGTTCGGGCGCCGCCTCGGGGTGGCCGCCGCGATGTTCGAGTCGAAGCTGTGGCAACAGGACCTCGCCGATTGGGACAACCAGTGGAAACCCAACGCGATCGCTCGGCATCGCCAACTGTCCGATGTGTCGTTGTCCGACCTCGACGATGCCGCCCTCGGCGAGCACCTCGCCACGGCCGCTGCCCATGTCTCGGCGATGGTCTACCAGCATCACCGTTTCAACATGGCCGCGATTCTGCCCGTCGGCGATTTCGCGCTGCACGTCAGCGGATGGACGGGTCGCCCTCCGCACATGCTGCTCAACGCGCTCGCAGGGTACTCACAGGTCTCGTCGGGCCTGCCCGACGAGATGCGTTCCGCCGTCGACGCCATCAACGCCAGCAGCGAAGCAACTGCGATCGTTATGGGAGATGGCGACGCCGGCGATCGTCTTGCGGCGCTGCGGGCAGCGCAGCCGGCGGTCGACGAGTACATACGATCCGTCGACACCCGGGTTATCGAAGGCTTCGACATCGTCAACCCAACGTTGCGCGAGCAACCGGCGATGATCCTTGGAAACTCGCCGGTGGGCTGGCAGCCGACCCCGACGCGGCGCGTCAGGCGGCCGACGCGCTCGCCGCGGCGGTGCGATCGGAGGTCGCCGAAGAACATCGCGACATGTTCGACGAGCTACTCGGTGAGGCCAGAAACAACTACCGGCTCCGAGACGAGCGCGGAATCTACAGCGAGATCACAGCGATCGGGATCCTCCGCTTGGCGCTGCTCGAGATCGGTCGCCGGGCGTGTGCGACGGGCCTCATCCACCAACCAGATCACATCCTCGATGGGACGCTGGAAGAGGTGGCGGCGGTCTTGTCGGGCGGCGATGTGTCGGCGGAGCGACTGCTCCAACAGGCGGACCGCCGTCGCGCCCTCACCGCCGAGGGAGCACCCCGGTATCTCGGCCCACCCCCACCACCACACCCAACCGACGAGCTTCCCCCGCCGCTGGCACGGGTGATGTCGGCGACCGGGTTCATGATCGATGCGATTCTGGGCCAACTCGACGCGGCCGCCGGCGACGCGTCGGTGATCATCGGCATCGGCACCAACGACGCCGTCTACGAAGGAACCGCCCGCCTGATCAACAAGATCGACGATCTACTCGATCTGGAAGACGGCGAAATTGTGGTCAGCGCGGCTACCAGCGAGGCCTTCAACTCGATGTTGCACCTGGTTGGGGCAATCGTGACCGATCACGGCAGTCACGCCTGCCACGCCGCAATCGTCGCCCGCGAGATGGGGTTCCCAGCGGTTGTTGGCACCGTCGATGCCACTTCACGGATCCGCACCGGCGATCGTTTAAGGGTCGACGGCACGAAGGGTGAAGTGTCGATCCTCACGTGACCACACAGCGATCCGGGGTTTCCACCCTGGCAGTGCTGGGGATTGCCGCCGCCGTGGGTTTGGTGCCGTTGAACTCGACGATGATCGCCGTGGCACTCCCGAAGATTGCCGAGGATTTCGACATCTCCACAGGAACGACGGGGATCCTGATCACCGTCTATCTCTTCGCGATGCTGCTGGGCCAGCCGCTCGCAGGGCGATTGGGTGATGCGATCGGCAACCGGCGCACGGTGAACATCGCGCTCGTCGGGATGATCGTGTTCTCGACCCTTGCAGCTGCGGCAAGCACGTTTGCGTTGCTGGTCGCCGCCCGCGTCGCCCAGGCGGTGTTCGCCGCCGCCCTGGGGCCGAACGTCCAGTCTCTGTTGCGGGCGATCACACCTCGCTCGCAACAGGGCCGCACGTTCGGGTTGATGGGATCGATGCTTGGCGTGGGAGCGGCGACCGGTCCTGTGATCGGCGGCGTTTTGACGCAGGTGTTCGGGTGGCAGGCGATCTTCCTGTTCAACATCCCAGTCGCCGCAGTCGCACTCATAGTTGCAACGCGCATCAAGCAGCCGGCGGCCAGAGTCGAGGCGCCGGCCGCCGGCCGATCAGCTGACACCTCCAGCCGGATCGCCAACCCGATCTTCATCACCGCCTTCTCACTTCAGGCATTGTCGACGCTGGCCCAATACGCACTATTGCTGCTGACGCCGATCATCCTCGATGCGCGCGGTTGGAAATCGGGTCCGATTGGGGTCGTGCTGTCGGCGTTGACGATCGGGATGATCCTGACCAGCCCAGCCGGAGGCCGTTTCGGCGACCGCTATGGCCGTCGGTCTCCCTCACGTGTCGGCCTGTTGGTTGCGACGGCGGCGATCGTGGCGTTACTGATCGGAGGGCCATCGATCACCACCGCCGTGCTCGTTATCGGGCTGGCGGCGTTCGGGTTCGGGCTCGGCATGGCCGTTCCGAGCCTGATGACGGCCGCACTTGAATCGGTACCGATGCACCGCACCGGGGCAGCCGCAGGTGTGCTTTCGATGAGCCGCTACGTCGGCAGCATCATCACGAGTATCGCCGTATCCGTGTTCGTGGCGTCCGATGCCGGCGGCTCACGGATCGTGCTGACGATCGCCACGGTAGCGATGGCTCTCGCCGTCGCAGGCACAGTAGCCCTACCCGGAAAACACCCCCCACCCCAGACCTCCCCTGCCAACGCGTGAACAAGTTGCGCAAATAGTGCGCAAGTTGTTCACGCGTTGACGAGGAGGGCGGCGGGATCGGGCAAGGATCGGGCAAGGATGGAGCGATGGAACTCAACATCGCACTCGAGTGGGCAGCCCAACGGCGCAATGCCGCACTCATCACGATCCGGTCCGACGGTCGCCCCCAGTCGTCTGATATCGCCTATGTGGTCGACGGTGGCTCGTTCATCATCTCGGTCACGCATGACCGCGCCAAGACCCGCAACATGGCACGCGATCCGCGCATCGTGCTGCACATCTCCGAGCCGTCGTCGTGGTCGTATGTCTCGTTCGACGGCACGGCTGAGCTGTCGCCGGTTGCCGTTTCGGCCGACGACGAGACGAACAATCGTCTGGTCGACTACTACCGGGCGGTCGCAGGCAGCGAGCATCCCGACTGGGCCGAGTACCGACAAGCGATGATCGACGAAGGAAGACTGATCGTGCGATTCACGCCGACCTCCGTCGTCGGCCAGATCAGCGGCTAGTGCCGCCCGCGAACCAGGCGGCGAGGCGTGCGAATCCTTCGTCGAGCGTGATCGACGGCTGCCACTGCAGCGCCGCTCGGGTCGAACGTTGATCGAACCAGTGGGCGGTCGAGAGTTGCTCGGCGAGGAAGCTCGTCATCGGTGGATCATCCGTGCGTCCTGTGCGGTGCCAGATCTGCTCGGCGACAGATCCACCGCGCTTGGCGACCTGGGCCGGAACGTGACGAGGCGACCACTCGATGCCGGCGGCAGCGACGATCCGGGCCACCACCTCGTGGACCGTGCGTGGTTCTCCGTTGGACACCACCAACGCCTGTCCACCGAGTTCGTGTGCCCGATCGACACCAGCGACCAGAGCGTCGGCGGCGTTGTCGACAAAGGTGGTGTCGATCAGCGCAGCACCCGAACCCACCAGGGCGAGCCGCCCCTGGCGCGCCTTGTCGACGATCCGGCCGACGAGCTGGGTGTCACCCGGCCCCCACACGAGGTGTGGCCGGATCGCCACGATCGGCATCGCCTCAGACGTGGCATCGAGGGCGAGCAGCTCGGCCATCGCCTTGCTGGTCGCGTAGTGACCGCGGGTGGCCGATGGGTCAGCGGGTTCCGCCGCCGCGCCAACCAGGGCCGCCCCGGCGTGTGCGACCGCAGGCGACGACACGTGCACAAACGCCGACACGCCGGCCGTGAGAGCCAGCTCGATCAGCAGCGCCGTGCCGTCGACGTTGATCTGCTGGTACTCGCCCCAGGTGCCGGTCACACCGACCTTGGCGGCCAGGTGCACGACCGCGTCCTGACCGGCACACGCCCTTTCGACGGCTGCTCGATCGGTGATCGAGCCGAGCACTTGAGTGACGGACTGCCCGGGTTGATCGACCGCGTTGCGTTGCAGCGTTGTTACGACATCGCCACGCACCACCAGGCGCGCCACAAGGTGCTGACCGATCATGCTGGATGCCCCCGTGACCAGAACGTTCACAGCTTGCGCAACCTCCCACCGGCGAGTGTGCGCGAGGCCCACGCGGCGACCCGGGTGCGATCGATCTTCGAGTTGTGACGGCGGTCGACTGGCAGCCGCGGCACCTCGAACACCCCCACGATGTCGGAGCCGACCTGTCGAATCGCATCGATCGCGTCGAGCCCCGCCAAACGCGGGTTGCGCGGTGGCTCGATCGGCTCGATCACGGCAACAAACTGTTGAATCCCTGCTGGGCCGACACCGACGACGGCCGCCAACGCGACACCCTCGATCGACTCGATCGCCTGCTCGAGCCGAACGGGAGCGACCGGCCCATCGATCGATGAGATCACATCGCTCAACCGTCCACCGATCTAGAGCCGGCCGAGCTCGTCGAGATGCCCGACGTCACCGGTCGAGTGTGATCCCGATGGTTGCGAGGCAACGAACTCGGTGTGCCACAGCCGGTCGTAGCCCGTTCGGGCGTGGGCGGCCCGAACGACGACCTCGCCGAGCACGCCCGGCTCGCTGGTGAGTTCGCCGGCCGCATGACCGAGCGCGTCGAGCCGGCGGATCTGCACATCGACGTTGGCGAGTGGCTGCCCGACGCACACGCCGTCGCCCCCGGTGGCCGCCTCGATCTCGGTCAGCCCGATGCTGGCGACCGGCAGGCATTCGGTCATGCCATAGGGCGTGTGGGCCGTGGCATTGGGAAACAGGTTTGCCGCCGCCCGCAGCAACGCGGGGCGCACAGGGGCGCCAGCCGACAGCACGATCCGAACCCCACCGAAAGCGGCACGATGCGCATCGGCCAGATCGTCGGCAGTTCGAACGACATTGGCCCATGCCGCGGGCGAGGCAAACACCATCGTTGCATCGGCAACGACGACCGCATCGCCGAGCGCCACCGCGGTCAGCGAGCCGGGAGCGGCAACGTTCATGTTCGGCACGACCGACGACAGCCCCATCGCCGGGCCGAACAGAGCGAACGGAGCGAAGGCGGCGACCAGCCGATCGTCGGTGGTGATGCCGTACAGCTCGACGAGCGCATCGCGCTGGGCCTCGATCTGGCCATGTCGATACACGACGCCCTTCGACGGCCCCGTCGAACCGGACGTGAATACCACGG
>FLOH01001445.1_pt1 | contig 37233 bp, 53 predicted proteins | sample 756751 | NCBI WGS metagenome assembly FLOH01 (sample SAMEA4026879, study PRJEB14308) | marine metagenome | biome: coastal water; material: water | depth 74 m
GTTATGGGCGTTGTGGAGGAGTAGTTGCGGAGCAGTAGAAGATTACGGCTACGAGTACAGCACAAACTGCCCCTGTTGGAGGGCGCCCGATGCCAGTTTTAGGTGCCTCTTACACGCTGAAGAACCTGTACGAGAAGGTGGAGATACCGCTGGTTGAAGTGCTGGCTGACATGGAGCTAGCTGGCGTTGGCTTGGATAAAGAGTACCTCGCCACGCTTGCAATCGAAGTGGAGAAAGCGGCCGCTGATTACCTGTGGAACATAGAAGAAGAGGCGGGCCACCCCCTCAACCCGAGGTCGCCAAAGCAGCTACAGGCACTACTGTACAACGAGGTGGGAGAACCGGTACTCCGACGGTCAAAGACCGGGGCACCCTCAACCGACAAGTTTGCCCTTGACCTTATGACCACGCCGATAGCACAGCATGTTCGGGACTACAAGGAGGCCATGACCGCGCTGTCCAACTTCATATACAAGCTGCCTCGTCTGGCCCTAGCTGACGGCCGCGTACACGGTAGCTTTAACCAAGCGGGGTACCTGGAGACAGGAGGCGACAGCAAAGCCAGCCCCGCTACCGGACGTATCTCATCCAGTGACCCCAACTTGCAGCAGATTTCTGCTCGGGGCGCATGGGGGGAGAAAATCCGCCGCGGTATCGTTCCGCGACCCGGCTTCTGTTTCGTCAGTGGGGACATAGGGCAGGAAGAATATCGCCTCGCTTGCTATGCCGCCGATGAAACGACAGTGTTGCCACTGTTTGCCGACCCGGACTTCGACCCGCACATCCAGACACGGGACGACCTAATGGCGCTAGGCGTTACACTTGACCGACAAGACGCCAAGACCGCTAACTATGCGCTGATTTACGGGGTCGGGCCACACCGTCTGCTCGTTCAGATACCCGACTTGTTGACGATACCCGCTACGAACAAGGCCATCAAGGCTTTCTTCACGGCGCGGCCTCGGCTCAAGCCCTGGCATAAGGAAGTGGTGGACGACACTCGGCGGCTCGGCTACTCCGAATCGTTCTTTGGCCGCCGCCGCTACCTACCCGGCATATGGTCGGGGGTAGTGCGTGACAGGATGGCCGCCGAACGCGAGGCGGTGAACCAAGTGATACAAGGGACGGGCGCTGACATAATGAAGATGGCCCTGCGTCGGGTATGGGAGGCAATCACACCACTCGGAGGCAAGTTAATACTTACTAGCCACGACGATGTGGTGGTGGAGTGCCCCTTGACAGCTCGACACTTAGTTGCTAATATAATAGGGAGAATGACAGAAGGGCTAGTTCCGGTGACCCTGCCTGTAGAGGTGAAAACCGGGCACACCTGGGGAGACATGGAATTGTATAAGGGGGCATAATGACAGAACACGAGTCGGACGAGCTGGTAGCTAGCGTAGCCCAAGCCGTCCAAGACATCAAGTTCAAAATGGGTCTGCGAGATTGGATAATCACTGTCAAGGGCGGTACCGATGCAGAGGTGCGCCACTACTCGGGACAGGAAGACGTGCTAGCATGCACGGGAATATTCATAGGTAATCGCCGCGCCAATATTACTGTCAACATCGAGTCCAATTGGGAAGAGTACCTACAACTGGAGGGCAGCGTCCTAGACGTAACCACCCACGAACTCATGCACGTCGTTCTTTGCGACGTAGGCATGGCAAGAGACGGAAAGCTAGTAACTTCCCACATGGAAGAGGGAATCGACCGGATAGTTAGTATAATAAATGGGGGAGAGAATGAGTACGAAACGGAAGCTTGTACCTGCGGTAGCCATATTCGACATCGAGACGAATAATCTGAATGGAGACTTTGGTCAGATTTTATGTGTAACAATAAAAGAATATGGCGAACATGGCCCGATGATTACCCTGCGGTGTGATGAATATCCAGGGTATGCTAAGGCACCTTGGGATGACCGACAACTATGCATGGATATGCGGGATGAGCTTGAGCGGTACGATGAGATAGCAGGGTACAACTCAGTGTTCTTCGATGTGACGTACTTGAACACCCGACTTGCCTATTGGGGGGAGAAGATGTTTCAGTCCCCCAAGCACCGCGACTTGCTGTTTATAGTCAAGCGGAACATGCGGTTGCACAACAACAGGTTGGCGTCAGTTCAGTCTCACTTCCAAATGGAGGTAGAGAAAACCACAGTTTCGTTCAAGTACTGGACATACGCTAGTAGAGGAGCGGGACTACCCGAGGGCAAGATTGGTATGGACTATATCGTAGACCATTGTGAGAAAGATGTTCTCATGACAGAGGAACTGTGGTCGCTGATGAGCCCCTTCGTTAAGAAGGTCTGGTAGGGTGGAATACGCTGTTGTAGCTGAGCGTACTCAGTGGGGCGACTACCGCATAACCCTAATGGTTGGCGAAGATACAGTTTCCACGCGCATCAATTACAACACGCTGGTTATGGTTACTGGCATTGTGGCACAGGGGTTAGTCCGACAGATGCGCTCGGAATACCCCCACGCTGAGGTGCCCGACCTAGAAATAGTTAAGCGCGACATGATGGCGGCGGCAGAAGCGGAGCGACAACGTGGCTAAAACACCAATGTATTTCGTGGTAAAGGTGGACGTAGATGGTGAGGTTACAGCCCAACAGTTGCCCGAAGAATCCGCCCGCTGTCCTGACTGCGGCTCTTTCGAGTTTATGACGCTGCGTACCAAGTGTATTGGCCCGGCACATGAGGTAGGGGATAGGTCAATGGGGCTCACTTTAACGAGACGCCTGAAGAGGCCTCGTATGGAGACGGCAGATGGATAGCATGGGCGAACACACTGACTACAGTATTGACTACGCCCCTCCCGTAGAGTGGACAACTACGACTACTTCTTCCACAGACTACGGGTCTATTCGCGCCGTTCCCGCTGACCCCTGGCCCTTCCGTATAACAATGGACGGAATCATAATCTTGGAGATAGACAAAGAGGGCCACATAAGTTTCCCGAACCACACACCTGACGCCGCAGCCAAGAAGTTTCTGCAAGCGTTGGAGGAAATGGGGCTCAGTTGCGCTACCTGTGGGGAGAGTTACTCGTGAAGATTTACTGCGAAGAGTGCGGTATGGAAGTAGTGGCGGTGGAGTCACCCGAGTCGTGGCCCGCCGCCATCCTCCGTAAGCTGCCTAGAATATGTAGGAAGTGCGAAGATGAACGAACAGAAACCGATAACAGGGCCAGCATTAGCCGCTAGGAGGGTTTAATGGCTACTCATATGTACAAATGCGACAACTGCCACCGGATAAAAGTGTTACCGAAGCCCGGCGCGCCCAACTGTCCCGTCTGTAAGCAACCGATGTACTTTGTTCCTGGCGTTTAGATGTTCACTTCCCAGAACTCACACTCGTAGACAGTCTCAGCCCCATCTTCGTCTACGAGCACCCTCTCCCGGACATTCTCCAGCTTGACATTATGGGATACCGGGGTTCCAGTGTTAGCAAAATCCTCTTCCAACTTCAAAGGCCAAGCTGTGTCTATGTACGTATCACGCAGTAGCGTAGCCAACCCACTCTGCCCGTAATCATTCTCGGCACCAAGGGCGCCCTGGGAACGCAGCGTGATTGAAAACCTCTTCAACTTGGTCGTCCTCAACAACGCTTTCAACACACCAACCAAAGCAAAGGGGCTATCCGTAGCGTCATTTGTGGCTAACGTATACGCGATGGAGATAGTCTTACCGCTCCGATTTGCCAGCGTCTCACCGCTGAAATCAAAGGTTGTATCGCCGTTGCTGGTTGCTGTACCCAACAGTACAAACGAGGACACCGCGGTATTGATGTCGGCATCAAGCGAGAACTTCACGGCAATCGTTTTGTTAGCCGACATATTCAAGCCCTTGATAGTAAACTTGGTGAACACTTTGGTTACGTCGGGGAAGCCCGCATCCCAAGCGGGAAAGACGATGTCGCCGGATGTACCGAGAGCGGGCGCCGTATCCCTAGCGGGCACCAGAGAGCGGGTAGGCAAGGTGTACTGAAACCAATGCGGCCTTAAGTTTCCCGCGCTGCCTATCTTGATATCCTGTAGTGCCCCACCAATGTGTATCACACCGTTGCTCACCATTGCCGCCCCGGCAACCCCCACCGCTAACTTACCCAGCGTATATGGGATTACTGCGAGTACCCCGCTGCCCTGGGTTAAGTCCTCATGCATGGCTATTAACCACGCTGATTTACTCGCGCTCGTTTCCGCAAGGTTGTCCTCTTGGAGGAAGTATACATACTCACTGTCAGTAGCCATAGCTTTAATGGCCCCGCCAAACTCGTCTAGTCCCGAGGGGAACAACAATGTCCTCAACGACTGGAAGCTGGTGCCGTCATAGCGGAACAAGCCGTTAGCCGTGGAGACGTATAGCCACCCTTGATGTGCCACACCCACCTTGAAGTTCTTAGTGTCAAGCGCGTACTGGAATTCCGGGGTGATGTCATGGTACAGGTCGTCGGTGCGGTCATACTGGAATAGCCCGTCCTCGCGGCCGATAAACGGTGTGTCGTTGTAGGGGATTATCGAGGTCGCTACAGTGCCCGTGTCGCCCACGTTGCCAACGCTAGTCCAAGCGGTTTTCGGGGAGGTAGCTGAATAGCCAATCCCCAAGTACTCCTTGAACAATATCGACCTAACCTTTCCGAAGTACGTGGCGTTTTTTCCAATGGAGGCAATAGTACTTGCTGTCCATGTTACCATATCGGAGGAGTAAGAAAATGCCAAGGCCCCGGCGTGCGCTACAAATATGTCACCCTGATATTCTACAGCGTCGGTTATTTCACCGCCGGGACAGTATACGAAGTCCCCCGTTGACGACCAAATACCCCCCTTTGTAACGGTGTACATAACGCTGCCTTGTCTTACAAACTTAACAACCCCGTCGTTTGCTATACCTCCTCCGAATACGTGAGCATCGTCAAAGTGTATATAGGTTCCGGTTCCACTCCCATCACTTGCAACTTCTCTAAAGCCAACAAACATCTCAGTATCAGAACTGTTAAACGTGTGGGATACGCTATAGTAAGTATAGCTGCTCGTATTTACAGTGCCCCCTACAGTAGCTCCAGAGTTATCTCCCCACACAACTAGGTCAACCGTCCCAGTTCCCGATGTCCGCTTTGCCCACACCCCAAAAGTTATTTTCCCCGTCAAAAAGTGTCCGGCCCCCCACTTAGAGCTTAGCTTATACACGTATGTTCGGGCACTACCCGCAGTGATAATCTGTGCAGCGTAGGTACCGTTTCGAGCATTGCCTGTAACAGCAGATACGGGAGGGCCTCCGCCAACAGTGTCGTTGAATGAGCTATCTAGTGTACGCCAATTGACATCTATCGAGCCATTCTCGAAGTCTCCATCGGGTAGTATGTACAAGTTGGTGGGCGTCTCTGACAACGCCGACCCCAACGATACTTCATTTTTTGCTCGTGTGTCCACCCCATCAGCCCAGGCGATAGACCGTATCTCGTTATCCGAGGTAGTGGTGTGGCCGCTGCCATCAACACCATCACGTATAACCATCGTTACTTCTTGGTCGGGGGGTACCTGTCCGTAGTTAGTTGCGCCCGAGTCCTGCCTTGGGGACAACGACGGCAAGTAGTCGAACGTAAACACAGGCTTGTCTTTTTCTCTCACGATGTTGAAGCCCGTGCGTGTTGCGTCCGGCGACTCTATTACTATGTCGTAGTCTTCGTTAGCGGTTGGCATTTATTCTCCTGTGAGCGCCGGGTATCTCTGGTTGAAAAATACGTTCTCCTATAAGCGCGATAGCCCCAAACCCCCCAAGCCTCTTTAGTATGTCTACTGGTATGATAAGCTCCCCTTCCATACGAGAACCAAAAGCTGCTATATCTTTAGCCTTAATTACCACGGCTTCTATTACGCTACTTCGTGTACTCAGGGAGAAAGCAACACCTATTTCAGGGTCAATAGACACGCTTATATATTTTCCAGTGGGTTTACTAAGGTTTCCCAGCACGGTTTTGGTTCCTCGATACACTATTATCTCGTCCCCATACCACTCAGATATAATACGACGAAGCTGTGCCTGTTGTTTAGGGTGCTCATTTACAAACCTTGCCAAGTCGTCTCTAGCTGTATTAAAAGCGCCCCCACTGTCGATAGAAGCCTCTGCCCACGCGGAGCGTAGTTTTCCAAAGGGTGTAGTAGGGTTGCCTGCCTCGTTTTGTGGGGTAGTCCTCCCTAAAGCCCTGCTTAGACTAGAAGGAAACCCGTGTCCTCTTACAGTCATCCCACTAGCGGCCCTCATAGTGTCCCTATCCATGCGAAGAATAGTGCCTTGAGATATACCAAGGAACTCCGCTTTTATTTGCTCAACGGCCTTTTTACCTGCGTGCCTAAGGAAGTCCAACTCTCTAGAATCGCGCCACCTAGAGTACCGGGTAGCCTCCTCGGCGTTAAAGCCCATTCTCTGTAAGAAATCATAGTTCGCGTTTAAGTCGTGATTTTCGGCAAACCCTAACTGTTTAGCCCGGCGCTCAAGAGCCGCAAGCTGCTGAGTAGGAGCTACGCTTTCCCACTGTTTAGAGGTGGGCAACTCCCCTATCTGTACCTTTTCAAACACCCTTGCTACCTTACCTGTAACGTCGGGCCTCGGATTTTTAATCCCAAACTTAATCCCGCCCTGCATCATAGCAAGGCCAACTTCCTGCGAGTCGACGAGCTGCGCAGACCGTTCTGCAAAGCTGCCCTCATCACCGCTGCGAAAACCCGGGGGCTTAAATGAGTCAGACCGCTTACGCTCGGGAGGAACCGCGCCAAGATTGGGCGGTGCCGCCGAGGGTATAGCTCGCGGGTCACTAGCCGGGTCACGGAAGCCCGCGGGAATCGGGGCGTCGTTAGGCTGGGGCGTAGCGCGACGGCTAGTACTAAAGCGAGGCTTCTCTAGCGGGGCACTATTCGTCCCAAACCTGCCTACACCTGGCATTAGCTACCTATCCACGAGGGCTTGGACAACGTGTAAGTTCTCCACTCCAACAATTGACACAGTCGAGATAGTCTCAAGCTAGCCTCCCACTGTCAGGGAACCACCACGGCCACCCACAATATCCGGCTGTAGCATAGCGGTGGTAGACCTGCGCAAATTCTCTTCTAGTTTCGCCTTGTCAAACAACAGCTTAGACTGACGTTGGCGATAGTCCGCCTGCATGCTCAAAGGCTTATCCGCTATAGACCTCTCCAATACACGGATGGCTGCCTCGTGCTCCACAATCTGGGCCTCGGTTTCACTCATTTCAATTACGTCCGTGTCGGCAGCAAGAGTACTCACAGGTACCCGCCCCTCCAACCGCAGACGATGTGTGCCTGATACCGGGGGAATAAATTCGTACTCCGCGTACCCGGTAGTGAGGGCTAAGTCGGCATTAAGTGTATAGCGCAACCCGCCGTAGCTACGACGTTGTCCAAGCTCCCAGGGCTGGTTACGGTCTGAAATGGCCCGCAACGATACGACGGATGGCCCATCCAGGAACACACTTGATGCCCGCATGGTGCGCAACAGTGGCCCGCCTTCAATCCACACCTGAGCAACGTAAACGGTGGCACTGTTACTCGCAAGGTTGACTCTCGGCTCGACCTTCAATGCGCTATCCCCGATAACAGCTTCAACAGATATTGTCTGCCAGCCGTTAACCGTTGTGGACGCCGTTCCGGTAGTGGTGGTGGCCCCGTCGTTACAAGTTACCGTGGCCCCGCCCGTCTCATCAGTCTTTATCACCGCGTAAACTTGTATGGTGTTGCCCCTCAGCACTAGCAAGTCGTTAAGGTGGCTCGCTGCGGGGGCTACATAGCCAATCGCGGTCGTCAGCTTAGCAACGAACGGCGCGTTCAACGTATTGATACCGCGCGCTTCTCTTGCAAGTGTAGACGTGGTTACTGCCCACCCCGAAGCCGCCGAGCTGCTGTCCCACTCATTGAAGTTCGAGTTGTACAGCGGGGAGTTCGTCACCATGCTATCGTCTATAAGCCAGCGGCCAATTCCCAGCGTGTTATACAAGTAGTTGCCCGCGTCGTTAACGGCGTTAAGCACTTCATCGGGGTGCATAGACATGATGGTGTACGCGCCCGTTGTCGGAGTTTCCCCCGAAGGCAGCAACGTCAACACCCCTGTACTCTGCACGAAGTCGGTAGTGCGAAACACCACCCCGTTGACATCCACCAACCACAGGTTATTCCAGCGGTCATTAGGCCAACGTTGCAAGCCATCGGTAGAGGTGTCCGTTAGCGAGCCTGCGCCCACACTCGTAGACGTACCGCTGAAAAACCGACGGCCTCCGAGCCGCGCAATCTTGTTACGCAACTGGAGCAACGTTCTACCTGGCATAGTTAATCTCCGAATTTAGCTTTGTAAGAAGGAATACTGCGTTGTCTACATCGGCTATGATATCGTCCCGCAACAGTCTACACGCGTCCAACACTTGAGCGTAGGGCAGCGCGGCCACCAATTCGACCTCTTTGCTACCCACATGCATATCATTGATTTTGCGATAGGTGTCGCGTTCAACCACAGTCACCTGATACAGCTTACTGACGCAGTTCTTCCCGTCAGGTATCTCTTTGCCTTCGCTGTCTCTGCACTCCACCGCTGTAACCAAGGCAACTAACATTATCGCACCCTGTCCAAGAAGTCGTTGAACTCGATTTTAAGTCGGGCCGCTTCCTGGTCGTCGATTTTCAAGTCACGCAAGTCACGCGCTACCAATATGCTAAAGCGGGCAAACGCGCGCACCCTGCTGTTCGTAGCTATCATGTAAGCCATCTTCAAGTAGTTCATTAGACTCCTATCCATTTTAGTATGTAGTCCCAAACGGGAGCGCTATCCGGGATAATCAGCAGAGCTACGAACCCAGTGATGCCTAACGCCGCCGCTATCCTGTGTCTGTAGCCGTTACGAATTTGTTCCTGGTAGATGTGAGGTAGGTGGTTCGACAGGATTGTATCTACTTTCGTTACCAAGCCTTCAAACCTATCGTTATCTATTTGCATATTATACCCGCAACTGTCATATACCCCTCGCTACCCTTTTCCTACTAGACACAGCTTGGTGAGGCACTACTTCTTTTTCTTCTTATGGCCAGGTGTAGATGGGTACGGCTTTCCTGACTTTCCTTTATGAGGCATTATTCGGCGTCCTCTTCACTTGTTTCTCCTAGGGCTAGCTTGCCTTCTTCTGTGATGCGTAATGCCGCCATCTCATGGAGAGCGAATACCGGTGCGTTGCCTGTCAATAATGGTATCGCGTCTGCTGGTAGCAATCCAGACTGCAAGGCAGTAGCTAGTACGTGCGGACTGGTCATCGCGTGTAGCACTGTCGCTGGGCTTGGTCTGCCGTTAGCTATTATCTCTGACTGCATCTCCCGCAACGTCTGGATAGCAAATTCATGTTCAGCGTTGGCCTCGAACATCTCCTCATCGCTAAAGCCTTCGATGCGCGTAGGCTCTGCCATTACATAGCACTCGGCTATTAGCTTGTTAAGTGTCTCAATCTCCTGACGGTTCAATTCGTAGGCTTCATCGACTACGACCATATGCGATAGAGACTCCACAACCTCTGCTTTTAATCGCATCTGTTCATGCTCGGGCGCACCATTCTTTTTTAAGAAGGCCAGCTCTGCAAGCAATGCGTCATGCGTAAGATGAGAGACTTCCTCCAACGCAATGGCACGAACCCGCCCTTCGAGAAACCCCTTGAGTATCTTTATCCGTTCCCAAGGGGTACATCCCATCACCTGATATTTGTAGTTAAATTCTGTATTGAATTTTGATGGCATTATCTAACTCCTTGGAAACTCTGGGAATGCTACCCACGCAGTCGTGGCTTCATCCCACAGATAAGGGAGTCCGTCACTAGGATAGGCAATGGGAGGGATATAGGAAACTGCTGCCTCATTCCACGGCCATGAGGCATGATGAGTTGCATTCTGGGCAAGCACTTTATTCGCAGCAATTTGTTCTGCTGTGAGTTCCACGAATCCATCAATACCTATCATCTGGTACTCCTTTTAATATGCTGCTGCGGCAAGGCCGAATCGGGCTGTACCAACACCAGTTGTATCGGTAGCAACAACGCCGGAATTACTAACTAGGTTTGTCATGGATGCGTAGGCAGCAGCTTGTCCATATCCAAATATTCCTTTGTCAGTTCCATACTCACATGCTGCAAGAAGGTATCGCGCTGTACCAACTCCAGTTGTGTCGGTGGCCACAACGCCAGTGTTGCTAACGAGGTTTGTCATAGATACTGGGCCGTTACCAAATCCAAATATGCCTTTGTCAGTTCCATAGGAACAAGCTGTAAGAGAACTACGCCCTGTACCAACTCCAGTAGTATCGGTGGCTACAACGCCCGAGTTGCTAACTAGGTTGGTCATTGATACGTAGCCGCTCCCATATCCAAATATCCCCTTATCGGTTCCATAGGAACAAGCTGCAAGGCCGTATCGAGCTGTACCAACTCCAGTTGTGTCGGTAGCTACGACACCGGAGTTGCTAACAAGGTTTGTCATGGATGCATTGCCAGCAGCATATCCATATCCAAATATCCCTTTGTCAGTTCCGTACTCGCATGCTGCAAGAACGTATCGTGCTGTACCTACACCAGTAACATCAGTAGCGACAACCCCAGAGGTATTCACAAGGTTTGACATGGATAAGTCGGGACCGTTATAGCCATAGGCAAATATAGCATTACCGGAACCCCACTCACAGGCTGCAAGGTAGCGGCGGGCCGTACCTACTCCAGTAGTATCAGTAGCTACTACTCCAGAATTGCTAACAAGGTTTGTCATGGATACGTAGGCAGCAGTAGCGCCATATCCAAATATCCCCTTATCAGCCACAAATCCAGTGAACTCAAAGCCGTTGAGCCTAAAGATGTCGGCGTCGGCAAAGCCGTTTATCTTCGCTATGCTTGCTAGCGCAACGGCGTTGTACGTTTCAATCTCGTTAGCCATTATGCAAGCTCAATTATATCGAGTGACGGATTGATGTACGCAACGTCTGGCGACAGAGCTATGCCAACGACCTGAACAAATGCACCAGAGGTTGTTGGAGCGGTCTGCGTAAGGTCGCCCGCTGTCTCTGATAGATAAAGCGCACCACCTGTCGTCCAAGCCCACGTATCATCTCTGATGAACCCCTGCAATAGAACAGTCCCTGTGTCTGTGTCGCTGATAGCTGCTGGGGCAATGCCTATCGCTCTCGCCGTTCCTACTACACTCGCATCGGCTACCACTACCTCTTGCGTGACGGTGTGGATACATACAAGGTCTTGCGCCCCAATGGCCCCACCAGCGAGCATTTCCGCAGACATACCTGAGTGGGTGTGGTCTGTTGTAGGGAGAAGCGGTGTCCCAATGCTTACACTGGCAGCTTCTGAAAGTACTAGCCCTCCTGAGGTAATTATCCCAGTAGTTGTATCGTCAGCATCGTTCTTCAAGAAGGCATCATCGACAGCCAAGGTGTTCGTTGACAACGTGATGTTCGTTCCAGCTACTAACGCGGTCTTAGAAATAGCAATGGCAGCAGAGGCGTTTACGTCTGCGTCAACTATTACACCAGAAGCAATACTGAATACCCCTGCGTTAGTTACATCTACATCGCCTGTTGGGTTTACACTTGTCGCTACGTTTGAACCATTGCCAACTAGGATATTCCCACTGGACAAAGCAGCTAGCTTTGAATAGTCGATTGCAGCAGAACCACCAACGTCTGCATTAACAACCGCTCCTGAAGCAATACTGAACGTGCCATCGTTAGCTATATCTACATCACCTGAAGGGCTTACACTTGTCGCTACGTTTGAGCCGTTACCTACCAATATGTTCCCATTAGCTAACGTAGTGGATATACCCCCTGCTGCTGACGCTTGGAACGTGGGTGCAACGCCTACTCCATTTGACGTTAGGACATGGGTCGCTGTTCCTACTGCAACCTTAGCGATTACTCCAGTTGCATCCCAGGTTAGAAGTTCTCCATCCGTCCCGTCTGCTATTTTTGTATAGTCGATTGCCTTGGCAGCTATGGCGGTTGCGTTACCCGTACTGGTAACTACGCCTGTCAGGTTCGCGTTGGTAGTGACGCTGCCAGCCGTAAGACCCGCTGCTGTACCAGTTAGATTGGTTGCCACTCCTGCGCTGGGCGTTCCTATGTTCGGCGTAGTCAGGGTGGGAGACACTTGTGTAACAAACGTAGTACCTGTACCTGTTTGTGCCGCTATTGACGTTGCAAGCCCTACGGAGGTAATTGGCCCCGTTAAGTTACCCCCAACCGCAGCTTGGAACGTAGGTGCTGCACCTGTTCCATTTGACGTTAGTACATGGGCCGCTGTGCCTACCGCAACTGCTGCAGGATTTCCACTAGCGTCCCAAGTAATCAACTCTCCATCTGTGCCGACAGCTAACATCGCTACGTCTACACTACCAGCAGCTATCGTAGTAACGAGACCTACAGAAGTGACATCACCAGTTAAGTCCTCCGCTGGCTTTGGTAAGCTAACTATTTCCATTATGCAAACACCTTCCCTGCGGCAGCTGTCGACACATTAACTACTAGGTTAGCTGTACCTGCGTCAACCAACGCTTGTATACCAGAGACACCCCCGGTACCGGCGCCTACGCTAACTGTACCTTGAACGCCCTGACCGCTGATTAGCTCCATGTGGTCTGTCCAGCGAGGAACTGCGAGCATGTGGTTGAGCTCTACTTCACTATCTAGAGCAACGCTAAATTCCCAGCGTGTCCAGTAGACACCTTGGGTTTCAACCCGGTCGCCTATGCCAAGGACGGAGTCCCCAATGTCATATAGAGAGTCGGCTACCCAAGCGGTGGGGATAGCCCAGGATATGATGCCGTCAATGGCTAGTGTAGCGCCACCAGAAGTCGTACCGTCGGTATCACTGATGTCCACCCACGAGCTGCCGTTCCAGTATTTAACTGTGATAACCGAAGCGGTACCGTTTGGAGCACCAACATCGCAGTGCACGCCGGCAAAGGGTACGAGGCTACCGATGTAGAGGAAGTCGAGGTTAGCGGCTGTATCCAGGCTGTCCAACGTCACAACCGTAGTCGTCTTATCGTCTTGTGCTTCGCGGGTATACTCAGTTAGGGCCGCTGCGGTTGCCAGTCCGTCCGTAGTTTTCAATACAAACAGGTACGGGCAGAACCCTATCTGCGCTACCACGGCAGTAGCAAAATTGCGAGGTACAATGGTAACGTAGCGCGTGCCCTCGGGGAAGCCGATGAAGGCTGCGGTGGTAGACAGCGCTGTGCCACCACCCGCGGTACTAGGAGAGCGCACCTCTCCGAAATGTCCAGACTGTGTTTCCTGACCCATAGTTTCTCCTTCGGGCTATCAATGTGTCCAGCCCTCTCATTTTATTCGGGAGAAGCTTCATCCTCATTGAGAAGTTCTAGCTTACCCACTTGTCGTTGAATATATGACTGAGCCTCAGCAAAGCGAGCCTGCATTTTCTGCATTTCTGCGGTCACCCGCTGAATGTCCTCTGTAATTGCTATTCTTTTGTCTACCTTTGTAGCCATTTTTTTCCTCCTGTTTGGTGGGGGAGCCGAGGAGGCACGACCCCCCCTCCTTGTTTACGTGGTTGTCAACATGATGAAGTACGTTGCACCGTTGATACGAACCTGTACCTTGTTCGAGAACTTAGTCTCGTCGGTATCGGCCGCAACTGCGGTTTCCTGACTCAACGCAATCACTGTATTAGCTGCGCCAATTTCGTAGCGGCCAAAGGATACTTGGTCTGCGGCGGCCACTGAATCGACGCTCGTAACCGAGGTAAATTCACCTGTCATGGTAGTCTCTGCTGCTGTTATAGAGAGAGCAGTTGTACCAGCAACTTCCAAGGCGAGGGCAGTACCGCCGACTACATCAACGTACGCGGTGGTTCCATCATGCCCCCCAATGCGCAAGTAGTCAGTTGTAGGCGTAGTGTTGCTGTGGAGGTATACCGTCGGGTGAGTTACGTCAGCAATAGCCCAGTCGGTTGCAACAGCGGCCTTATCGGTGATGTGATACGCTTGGTTCGTGTTGTCCAACCCCAAGTTAAGCGTATGCGCGCTGGCATCGCCGGTGCTCCACCGTTGGACAGCGTCGGAGCCTGTGCCGTACACCATGTCGGTGTCGTCGGCGACGGAGGCCACTAGCGAACCATTATCTGTGGTGTTACCGAATACCAAGATAGCTTTAATGGTACCAGCGGAGTCATTCGTAGCATACGCTTCAAGCGCAATAGCGAACTTACCTGCGGTACCCGTGCTAGCCTTGGCGGCAATCTTAGCGGTGGTGAACGTACTTAGGAAGTCGCCAACAGCGATGTCCGTGGTACCATCCACCTTCAAGTTTTCGGTGATGTAATACCCGGTAGACTGCATAGTACCCGTAGCCAGGGACGCGCACGAGTCAATCATCACACCGGCAACGAGGCCGCTATCTTGTGAGGTCGTGGTTGTAACCTGACTCTTGTTAGTCGTGCTTGTATCCCAAATTACGACATCGCCTGCGGCTAGTGCTCCACCGGAGCCGTTGCGCACCTTGTGGAAGATACCCCCCGCTGTGTCAAGTATAAGCTTTCGTTCAATCTTAATATCTTGTGCCATGTTTTCCTTCGCAGAGCGCCAGTTTCACAGTAGCTATCTCCGCACATTCTGTACTGTGACAGATTATGCCTCTTTAAACCGCGGATTCTGGAGGAACTTGCTGAGAGTGGAATCCGGCACTTCCAGCGTGAGCACGGAGGGGCGGCGACTTAGCGACATATAGATATTCCATTCGTCAACTACGTCGCCGCGCTCCGATATCACCACCATTGGGGTTTTCTCTATAGACGTGATACGGTCAAAATGCCAGCCTTGTAGCTCCTTCTTCTTCATATAGATGTACAACGGCTTATCGAAGTCAACATCGTCACGAGAAGTTCCGGGCTTCACGTGGAAATACATCCAGTGGGATATAGGCTGGCCTGCCACTTACTTACCGTCCATTTCAACAACGACAGTGCCGCGCATCAGCTTGGTACCGTAAACAGTCCAGGCTACAACGGCATCTGCCAGCTCGTCATGTGGTTCACGCTTCTGTACCTTGATGTCCGACTGCATAACAAGCGCCCCACCTTCACGGTGGAAGGCAAAGTTCTTTTTACCAGCAGAACCGGCGGGTAGGTTAGACGTAGTAAATACTTCGTAGTCGTAAATCCGGCCACGATGCCCACGAGGGCGGTCACCAGGAATCCCTCCGATAGCGGAGCCATACAAGTTGTTAACGTACTTCTCTTCCTGGAAGAATGCTCCGAGCGTTGCCGGGGAGATAATCATGTAGCGCTCTCCGTCAGGACAGTTGTTTGTATCCAGAGTTGTCCGTGAGTTAATCACGTTCTGGTCAGTCAAGTCAACGTTGTCAGTACCTTCCGTATTGGACGTTCCATCCAGCATGGTGTATACGTCGGTGTCAACCTTTTCGGCAACGGCCCGACCAATCTCACTTGTGTACATCTTCATCTGAGGCAGATTTGATTGTAGTTCGCCAGCGTGGTCGACCTTAACGGCCGCGTATGCCAGCGTGTTGAGCAGAATCTGCGTGGTGCCCTCGGTGTTAGCCGAGAACGTAACCGTGCCTGTCATGTTAGACAGGGTTGTGGCAGAAATCTCAGACAGACTAGGTACATTAATGCTGTCACCGTCTCGGGCAAACGCTTCAAAGCGTCGGTCAACCAAGTTAGCAGCAACCGTATTCTTGTGGAAGTCTTCGAGAATCAGGGTAGACCAATACTCCGCAATGAAGTTGGCCGCTGTAGTAATTGTAATATTTGCCATGTTATCCTTTTCGCATTAGTTCGTGCATTTCTCCTAAGCGAAGAAGGCGTTCAGCAGGCGACAAAGCCTGGAACGCTTCTACAGTAAGCTGACGGCCATTCCCCACGCTAGCCTCGCCGCCTTTGTCTGCGGTGTAGGCACCGATTTCCTCGAGGTGAGCTTTAACTCTCTCAGTCACGATTTCATCAACGGAGCGTGTGTCGGCTTTGGACTTACTTGTTTCGAGCCTTACAAGTCTGCGGGCCTCAGCGAAGTTTCGGTTGGTGAACGCAGCGACGGCCCCATCGAAACGGGGGTCGGATTCATCCAGACCTGCTTCAGAAATCATGTCCGCTATCTCTGATTGTGCTTCAACTGCTACCCTCTCTTGAGCAGCGGTTATCTGAGTGCGAACGCTGGCTTTCTGGAAAACTTCAGATTGGTCACTAAAGACTTCGGAGCTTCTCAGGACTTCAAGGATGGTTTCAACCTTGTCGCCTAAGTCCTGTACCGCCGCGTCTCCGTTGCTCTGGCGGTCAAATTTACTTTGAAGGCTTCTGTACTTGCCCTCGGAAGCGGCAGCTTGAGCTAGGGCTGCGTCGCGCTCGGCGACTACTTGCTCGACTGTAGGGGTCTCCGCGTTAGCGGTTGTGTCCTCTGGCATCTTTCTCCTTTGCATTGTGCATCGCACACGCTTGCAATGTATGTATTATACCACATAAGTGCTAGTTTGTCAAGCCCTCTAGCGAAAGCCGCCGAAGGATTAACGCAGCACGTGGCGTCTGAACGGTTTCGGTGTAACCCCAAAAAAACAGCCGCGCATCAACGTTAGGGTTGGCACGTTGAATACGTTCGCGTTGCTCGGAGCGCCGCTTCTCAAAGCGTTTCCAAATCGGTGACTGCTTTAGTCTCGCTTGGATGGCGGGGGACTTACCCGTTGCCGCCGCTTCCAGTATCTCGTTGCGTATACGGTTGGCCACTTTGTCCTGTTGAAGCAGTTTTGTCTCTACGTCCCAATAAGGGCGCAGCACACCTAAATCCTCTTCGTACCTTGTCATAACCTCACGAACAAGCGGGTCTTTGAATCGGGTACCTCTAAACGACGAGGGGCCTGTACCTGCCAGGTAGTTCAGCGGCACGTTAAACTGGATGGCCTCTTCGAGTATAATGCTGCGTGCTTCCTCCCGGCTCTCAAAGTCTAGGTTGCCTGTCACCGGGTCTTCATCGAGTTCGGCGGTGAGGTACTTGATAGCGAGCAGGTCGGCGGTGGGCATGTCAGCCACGTCCGCCTGGATGTCGCCATCGAGTTCAGCGAACAGGGCCATAGCTGAGGCGAACCGGGTTTGGTTATGAGACTGCACCAGGTCGCGCAGCGCCTTGCCTTGGATACGACCGGAGGCCACTTTGTCCCTGAACGTTGTCTCTGCCTGGCTGTTCAAGTCTTCCCAGCGCTTCCGGGCTATCGTCGTGTACTCTTGGTCATGTAGGCTACGGGAGCCTTCCAGCTTCGCTATCTCCTCTGCCACTACGGGGTTGGAGTCGAGGGTACGCAGGAGAGCGCGGCCACGCTTGGCATACGTGCTTTGGAAGTCTTCGCCGGGGAACATTTCATCAAAGGCTTGTCTGCGCCTGTCCCACAAGCCAGCATACGTTTGCACGCCGATACCGAAAGCTGCGGGTAGCCCGAGGAACGCGCCGGTAATTCCATGTTCCTGGATTGCCTCATCCAAGTCTTGTAGGAACAGCGGGGCCAATCGCTGACGTATCTGGTCAGGGGTAGCCAGGTCGCTCACCTCGAAGTCCTCGCCTAAGAATGTCTGTCCTACGACGAGGTCACGAGCTAAGCCCATTGTCGGGGACAACTTGTACTGGAGGAACTTGGTCGCTATCTCCAACCTGTCTATATCCTGGACATTACCACGAGACACTGTCTTACGCTGCCCTGTGATTATTTGAGCGGTCAACTTGGCAACCTGGAGTTCGCCCGCCCCTAAGTCAACCCTTGTGTTGTTGATGTTGCCCTTGCCGAAATCGGAGGAGCGCGGGTCGATATTCAACTTAGCCCCCGCGGCCACCATTAGGCCAAGGGCGCTTCCAGAAACCGCACTAGCAGCCACCATATCCCTTGCTACCATTTTACGCACCGCGGAAGAACTTTCGAACAAGGAGAGCGGCACCTGGAATCGAGACATCACAAACGCCGGGGAGAATATCCCCACGTTAAGCGCGCCCTTGAACTGCTCGAGCGGCCCGAGACTGCCACGGCCTGTTGCTCGGTTAATCCACCGTGCTAGCCCATCTATCTCCTTGTTGGTTACCTTCACGCCGGACTTTACCCAAGAGTGGTACTGTGTGTCGAATACATCAGCGCGCAGCTTATTGAGGAACGTGGTGTATGCGCGGCCCGACTGCTTGACACCGGGTATGCTATTAGCCAGCTTGGACATGAAAGCTTCTTCCATGCCGTTAAGTTCGCTGGATATGAATAGCCCACCTTCTCTAGACATCCGACCAGTGGGGCGTAACGATATCTCCTTTGCCACGCGGGCGGTATAGTCTTCTGATGCTAGCGCCTTGAACATCGCTTTAGTGGCACCAGCAAACTCTTTAGTGTGGCCGATAAGAAAGAAGCCCTGACGGAACATAGCGGATACGTCAAACGAGGCCACGATGGACTTCGGCAATGACAGCACGTCAACCATGTCGTCTTCCACACGCTTCCACAGGGGCAATGCCTTGCGTATCTCCCTACCCAAATCTTTGCCTAGCGTCACCTCCATAGCTTTGACTTCGCTAACAGTGGGAATCTTACCAAAGGTAACCAGGTCGTGCAAAGCGAACCCAGCCGTCTGTCGTGTAAACACAGGCTTATCAGAGGTTCGAATAAGCTTTAGTAGTTTATCCCTTTCACGGCCAGTGAACCCGCGCGTTAGGGGTAGGGGAATATCCGCATTGGACAACGCACCCTTCTGAGGCCCTCGGGATTTCTTTAGTAGAATAAATTCAGAGTCCGGCCTTTTCCCCGTTACCCTCTTTGGTTTAAGGGCCCTTGCAGAAGCGGCTAACCTCGGCTCCAACTCTAACGACCTCGCTAGGGCAACTTCTGGCCGCAGAGCCTTAGCTTCCTTGATGAAACCGACCAGCATCCGAACCATTTTAGTCGAACCAGCAACAACCTCAGTGTTGTGTCCGGCTAGGCGAATACCCGCTTTGACTCCGAGCTGCAAACCTTTGATGGGAAGCGCAGCAGGAATCAACAACATGCCGACGTTCAGGGCGACCTCGAGGGGAGAATCTCCAATGAAGAACGACTTGAACTCGCGGGCTATACGGCCTACCACACCTGATTGTGACTCCTCTTCGAGCTTCTCAACCTTTGCTCCAGTGACTCTTGGGTGCTCAGCAACAAAGTCTTCTAGGTCGTTGCGGGAGAGCGTGACGGTATCAACACCGTCGCCTGTGACACGGAAACCGGGGGGTAAGTCCCGCCCCAACTGTTCCTGGAATTGCAAGGCGAACGGTGTTTCACTAACGGGAGTAACCGTTAGGCCACGCCGCTCCGCCTCGTCCTTAATCTCCAGGTAGTTATCAATTGGGTCAATCGGGTCGGGGGCTAACTCCTGCTTCGAGAACTTACGGGGGAGACGCTGCCGCTCTTGAACGGGGGCCAGCTCTTTCTCCACCTGTTGAAGGGAGTTAATATCAGCTTCCATCCCCTCTAACACTTGCTGTCGCGGGGCGTTAGCCTCTCTTATACGAAAGCGTTCAAATGGCATTAACTAAACCGCCTGCGCTGAAATGCCCGCTGAGGGGTGGGCCTTGCGTTAGGTGTCCGGGTAGCATTGATGTTTCCGAGTAGCTGCTCAGGAGATACGCCAGCAAGAGCGGCCTCGAATAACAACGCTTGTTCATTACCGGAATCTTGTACGTCACGAAAGCCTCGAGCGCCGGGTGAGCTAAAACGGCCGGGCTTGCGAATAGACCCTGGGTCAAAGGTATCAGCGGTGCCACCACCGTTCGCTCGAATATCAGCTTCAATGGTGCTTCTTATCGCTTCATCTGTTCCGGGAATACCTTCAGGCCCTCCAGGAAATCTAGAGTCTTTACCCATCTGTGCCCGAGTAAACATCTTACCTGTTAGGTCAGTTATCTCCTCCTCGGACAACCCTTGTAGGCCAGGCTGCATACCTGGGGCGCGGCCCGCTTGCCCACCTTCGAAAAAGCGGCTTATACCCGCGGGGGTTGCGCCTGCCGCCAAGGCGCCAAAGCCGAGGCTGGTAAGCATATCTTGTCCACTCTTTGACTGCATGATGGAAGCCAGCGCTGACGGGTTCTTGGCTATCTCCGAGAGGAAGTCAAGTGTTTGTCCACGAGTCTCTCTAAGATTTAGCGACTTAGCCTTCTGCGCAGCGAGGGCTAGTTGGCCGGACTCAATATCGGCTTTGATTTCCTGGATGTCTAGGCCACGTTGAGTGTTGCGGTCGTCCGTCTCCAGTTGTCGGATATTAAAGGCATTATCATCTTTGATATCTTCAATCTGAGCGTCTTGGAAGAGCCTAGTATTTACGCTAGTTGCTATCTCCTCGTTAAGCAAATCTAGTTGCGCCTGAAACAGCGGGTCTTCAACGACAGTTTCCGGGGTAAGCTGGGCTGCGGTAAGCATCCGAGTTACCTGAGAGTCAATGACGTCGTTGTTCGCTACGATTCGGTCAGCTTCCGCTGCCCACTCTGACGTAGCGTCGTTATACCCCCCCTCATCTTTTGTGCCGTCCAGGTTCATGTAGTCTTTTTGCAGTGGGCGCGGGGGTAGTTGCTGCTTTGTTTTCAGATGCTTCATAGCGTCCGCTACTGCTTGCCTACGGGACTTGTTTAGTTCCGCTTCATCTTTTGCGGCTTGTTCGTCCGCTGTTACACCCGCATCAAGCTCGTCGAAGGAGTTGTCAAAGGGCATACCACGATTAACCGGGACTGGCGTACTCGCGACGGCTGACGTAGCTGTATCACCAGTGTTAGCGGTGCTTACCTTGGACTCTAAGCTTTTTAGTCTATCTGGATTTTCGTGTAGGTTTAGGAGTTCGTTCCAAAAACGCGTCCCGTGCTGCGCAATAACCTTATCTGCAAACTCCTGAATCCTAGCATTCTTTGTGTTAAGCTTTCCTTGTATCGCAGAAGCGCTCTCAATAGGGGCCATAAAGGATTTCTTTAAGAAATTAGTAAAACCCCCTTCACCAGACACAAGAGAGTTAAACTCGTAAACTAATCTTAGGAGCTCTGCCTCGTCCACTATTCACCTTCCATTGTGCTTAGTAAGGCCACCAGTTCATCGTCGGGTAACTCCAACAACTGCTTGTTAAACTCTTTCTCGGACAGCTTAGCTTTGTTGGGGCCAATACCGAACCGGGAGTTCAGCAACTTACGGGCACGCAATATGCCCGCGGTTGCCCTTGTGATGATTTCTACAGAGTCGTCATTTTTCACTATCGTAACCTCGGGGTTTTACTAGGGTCACCTGCGGGACTGGCACTACCTCCCAGCTTGGGCACGCCCTCGCGGGCACCCGCGTCGCCTAGGCTGTTATTCACCCTCTTCTTGCCCTCGGCAACCTGACCACCAGTTTCCTCTATTTGCTGTTCAGTCATTGCCGCCTGCATAGCTTCCGGTACCAACCCACCCATTGCAATCACTTGCTCAAGGACGGTTTCAGCGGCAATCTGCGCTGACTCCTCATCGGGGTCAAGGCCCAGGGCCATCTTGATGTACGACCGCACTGACATCCCCTTCGCTTGTACGACGGACAACAGAGCTGTCACACGTTGCAAGTCTTCAGAGGGGTCACCGCTGTCTAGTGAAACTTCAAACTCAATGAAGCCCTGGAGGTCGGACGGCTTGAGCTTACGGGGGGCCTCTACCTTATCATCAGTGTGACCATGTACGGACATTTCGTGCCCGGTAGCCCTTATCTGCATTGCAAACAGTTGGATACATCGGACGAGGAACTTTTCTAGCGCCGTCTTAACCGGGCCGAACTTAAGCCGGGCCTGCCCAATCATCAACGATTGCATATAGCCGCCGTCGGTTCCAGTGGGCCTGTTACCTTGGAGTACGTCAGACAACGTCGCTGCGGAAATCGACCGCTGGAGTTCGGGAAGAAAGCTCCACATAGAAAGGTTCGGCTCCGGGGGCTTCATGTACTCTGGCGGCTTCTCTCCGTGGTACTCAATGACGGCGGAGGGGCCAGCCGCTAAATCGGCCGCTACCTTCTTGGGGTCTTCCTGTGTGACTACGCGGGGGTAGGCGTGGAATCTCCACAACGTGTCCAACGCGGTTTTCATCTGAGCTTCTGACCGCAACTCGGAAACAACCTTACTAAGTATGCCTTGGGCGGCCTCGCTCGGAGGCGACCCCAACCGCTTGCTACCCAGGCCGGAGTACGTCCACACGTAAGGGGTGACTCCGCGGGGGTTAGGCAAGTCTCGCATTAGCTGACCGTCAACAAATATCTGATTACGCTTGGCATCCCAATATTCGAGAATCTCCACCTCACGCAGGGGGTTCTCTCTCTTGTCCTTAGACATACGGCCACTAGACTTCGGGTCTGTCCACAGAGGGTATCTCAGCCGCACATCAATCAGGGTGCTCTTCTGAGTCTCAATGGCGTACGCGTAGGGGAATCGGGTGTTCGGGGGGAGTAACAAGTTTCGGGGGTCGACTGGAACGCAATAGAACGGGAAGGCAAAGTCTTTCTGAGTCTTCCATATCTCCATCGCGGCAGCATACTCTTCATCATTCATGGTGCCACGATGCGGCTCCGGCGGCAGCATATCCTTATCGTACACAAGCTTGACGACGGCGGCACCTAAAAGCACCATATCAAACAAGACCTGATTCGGGATGGGCATATCGTACGTGTCTTGCAGGCGCTCCAGCATGAACTGGCCGAACCGCTGCTGCTTCTGGGCAAGCCGCTCTGCTTCCGCGGAAGGCCCGGCAGGCACAACAACTACGTTCGGGGTATCCGTTCGTAGCTGAGAGCGAGCGGACTCAACCAGGCTAGAAGCTGTAGACGGTACGTGTGCGTCCACGCCCTCTAACGTTTGAATCTCGCGGCCGAAGTCGAGGGAATAGAACCGCTCCATTTCGTCCATGTCCGCGTGCATGCTGCCGTAGTGCCGCTCAAGCTGAGTCTTAAGCTTGTTAACTTCGTCGTAACTAGGCATATAACCTCTCTGTACTTAGATGTGGCTTATTGAGGTAGCGAACAGGGCGGCCGCCACGAGTTCTCTCGATTCGTCCGAACTCATGTACCAAGAAATATCCGAGAGCCTTACTGGAATGGTTGTGTTTGTCGATTGGCAGGTCGGACGTAACCGCACCCGCTGCATCAGTCTTGTAAAAATATATTCCGCCTCCTTCCACAGGAGAGGGGCCAAGACCCATTTCTGAAATTAGACCACGGCATTTAGGGTGCATTGTCAGACGTGCTCGAGCAGTTTCGGGGTTCGCTCGCAAGAACGTTCGTACACGGTCAATACCGTCCTGGATGGTAACTCGATTGCTATACATTGTAATACGCGCTTCCTCTTGCCATACTTCGATGGCGGAGCGGTCAGCGTGGTGTTGTCTACCCGCTACATCAATGACAGCGTACTCGACATCCTTCCACCAAGACCGGGTCTGCGCGGCGCGAATAACCTCAGAGTGTGTCTGCCGTTGCAGGTACAGCTCGTCAATGATTCGGATGTTATCCTTGTTATCTCCGGTTATCTGGATAGCGAGGACGGCATAGGCCGAACCGTATCCGGGGTCGATAGCAAGATAGACTGGACGCCCACGTTCGTATCCCGGTTCTATCGTGACGTGTAGCGCCACCTTAGCGTCTGAGAATACGCGGCCTGTTGGGGGGTGAGGGATACCAGCGAACCGCTCGTTGAATCGTGCCTCTGTATTCTGACTGCGCAACCTCCGGATTTCGGGGTCGTCGAATCCACCTGGAAAGAGCACTCGGTTGCTCCATGTGGGCACAGGCATGGCAACCCCGTCGTCTTCATTGGGGCCACCCCACAACGTTGTAAGCTCCGGCAGCCAGCCAAGGGAAGTCTCGTAGCTTCCGGTTCCAAGAAACCAGCCCCGCTTTTCTGCGGTACGGTCAGTAACGCGCCGGAACAGTTCTATAGGCCACATGGCAATCTCGCAACCGAGGATGCCGTCAGGTGCCTTACCCGCGATACGTCGTGTGTCCGCGCCAGTTTTTGTTTCTACTATTTGGCCCATCTTGGTTGTAAGTTGGCATGGCCCCTCTTTGGGGAAGTTAAACGTTTTGAGCATACCAAGCTCGTCTAACGCGTTCATCACGTACTCGAACTCGGGGCGGGCTAGCTCATAGTCAAGTGAGACTATCCAGAAGAGTTCACCGAGAAGTATCCGGCTAACAAGATACGCGCCGCCGAGGAACGATTTCCCCGCGCGCTCACCGCCCATGCCGATTTTGAAACGGGCGGGGTGGTAGAAGAGGGCCTCTTGTTCTGCGGAGAGTTCAATGGATAACTCCTTCAATGTCTGGCGTGCGCCAGCTTCCCACAGCATTAGGCGACACTCTCAGGGGTAGCGGGCTTCTCTACTTTGGGCAAGTTCGACTTCTGCAATTCCGCGGTAATCCTCTTCAACGCAGTCAAGTCTGATTCATCGTCAATGTCTTGGGCCTGGAAGATTTTGCCTACGAGATACTTCTGCATGTCCTTGTCAGGCATCGGGACGTTGAACGTGTTGACATGGCTACACATAGCACAGGTGACTTTTCTTTCCTCCGTGCGTACAGCGGCCTCCAACATCAGTTCAATCATATCGGGGAACTTATCTGCCACCTTGAGAAATCCGGCCTCGAACTTCTCCCGCAGAACTTCCTGTAGTCGTGTGACTCTAATCTTCTGGTTTGCTGGCGAGGGCTTGCGACCTGCGCCGGGACGGCTACCGCCATGATTGTTAGTTTCCATATATGTATTATACCACATAAACACTAATTTGTCAAGTGATACACGTTTGGAAAATCAACAGATATCAAAAACGAAAAGGGGAAGGGAAAACTACGCTACGCTACGTTTTCCCAGCGTGATTTCAAAATTGACGGAGGGGAAAGCCTTAACCCTAATAGCTAGCTAGCGGGTATCGCCCCTCGCCATTCACGCCGCACACCTTGGGCGCACCTTGGGGGGCTTCATTACCTCTTCCCTGGGCAGGCGGGCAGGCGGCCATTGACGTTCAATCAAGCCCAGCTTTACAATCAGCATGTTGTATGGAGCGCACGGTGCCTCAACGCATAGGGAACTAGGAGTTATGTCCAACATTACCATGCCGCGCGGTGGTCGCCTCAAGGCATAGCGACATAGGGCCTTTACTTCTTTACAGCGTATCCCCTACCGTGACGCCTGCTCACGGCGGGGGGAAGAACTTGACATAAATGGACAAGCCACTTTGTGTCCCCCGCTGTGTGCCTCAAGGTGGAGGGAAATAGTGGCCTTTACACTTTAACAGTGTATTTCCCTTGGCGCGCTACGTGTCTCTAGGAGGGAATTGAAGGGTCGTTTAGTTCCCTATTTCCCGCCGTAGGCGAAGCGTTACTAGGAAAAACCGAACAGATGTTTCCATTTCGTACATCACGGGCACGGTGCCTGTTACTAGGGAATTGAAATGGTCAAGCCACTCACACCGTGAGGCGCAGCGTTACTAGGGTGGAATTAAATGGTGGTTCAGTTTGTATCCCCCGCGCAGGCTCAGCGTTACAACTGGAATTTCGGCGTTTGTGTCCCCCAAGGCGCGGCGTGCTATATGGCGAAATTGAAATCGTGTCCCCCGGGCGGGCGCGTTCTTAAAGGCAAATTGGATTTGTGTCCCCCGCGCGCTGCACCTGGGCGGAGCGTTTCTTCGCGTAGCGTATTTATTTGCAGGCCTTAGCGTAGCGTATTAAATTCGCATCCGCCAGCGTAGGGAAACAGGAACCGATTTGGTTCGCACTATTCGGGTTTTGTCCTATTTTCCCATACAACTTTTACATAACTACAGCCTCAGATACACAGCTACGATTGACAGGGCCAGCTAGATATGATATTGTATCTGGGATGAAGCCGGAAATTTACTCCGGTGGTCATCGCCCCCCCCTCGGGGCAGGTGCACAGAAAGGCGGTCGCTATGGGTAACAGGGAATTTGGCACTTGGTGGTCTGGTGACCCAATCCCGTACCTGAGCATGACCGAGATACGTGCACGAGAAAGGCGAGATAGAGAAATGGCAAATTCAACTCACGCAACACGCATAGGGAAATTGGAATCCGACATGGCCGAGATTCTCGCGATACTACGCGGCACCCAGGCTACGCCCTCTACGGGGGAAGTCGTGGCAAAAAAATCCGTAGCTGTGGTAGGTACAAAAACCGCCCCGTTATACATCGCGTCACCCAAGCTAGCGTGCCACACACCCACTTGCGCACGCTTTGGGGGGAAGCCCTTCACGGCAAATGGGGCCATCGCACATAGGGCTAACCAAGGCCACGACGTACACTAGCCCGTAGCTCGCACATAGGGCACGTAGGGGGGAAGACCACCTTCCCCTCTACTTCCATGCGTAGCGAGCGCAAGGCGCATATAACGCAGCATGCAGGAGGTAGTTATGTCTAGGAAACGGTATCTCGCGATTGCCCAAAGCTACAAGCGCGGACGCATCACGGACGTGGAGAAGAAGTTGTGTGGCACGTATGATGCAGCGTGGAACTACGTGAACAAGCGCGGGGAAAAGGGCCTCGGCAATGTAATCGTCTTGACGCCAGCGGGTGCTAAGCGTGAGGCGGAGAAGGCGGGACGACGTGGGTAATATACGCCAAATGCGAGAAGTCTGGGTTCGGGAACCGCGACCCGTTGGTCGAGGCGTTGCGGGAGCTAGGTGGATTCTCTCGGACACGTTGGAACGTCCAGAGGCCCTGACGCTCATGGCTACGTTCGTGGAACAGGGCTATCACGTGAGACTCACAATCGAAGGGGGCACATATGTCACAGACAAGAGCTGGTAGAAGCACCATTGCACGGCTATTAGGCAACGCGAGGAAAGCGTTGTATCTCGGGGACTTTGAGGTGTATGACGGCTGTGTATGGAACGCGGGGTACGTCGCGGAGTTCCAAGAGTGGCCTACACAAGCTCAGATGGCCCGCATGCAACTAGCACTAGCACGGACTATGCAACGACTCGCCTTCACGGGGGGGTATTGATGCCACTGTGGAGTAAGCCCATAGCTAGCGACCACGGGGAGTTCAAGGTCAAAGGCAAGTCCCGCTTCTCCGGCGGGGACTACTGCTCTGGCTGTGGCGGGAAGATACGGGGGAAGTCGTTTCCCCTCGACGGCAAGCTGCGCTGCGAGGACTGCCACATACTCGATGTACAACTAGCGCTTGCGCGGACTAGCTACGCTAAGGTGGATAACACGGCCACGAAACGCAACCAATCCCTCAAGCGAGGAACACAACAAAGGGGGTCACGATGGAGTTAATATGTCCGAACTGTGATGATGGATGCTTTGCTATCAAGCTGTGCCCAGGATGCGACACGAAGGTGTGCGAAGGCTGCTATGCAGAACACGAGGATGATGCAGAGTGCCACATGGAGCACTCCGACTTTCCTAGCTTATATCTCGCGGAATAAGTTTCCTATCTAGCTCGGGGGGAAGTGACAGTCCCCCTTATGGTAGAAGGGAGGCATATGATTGACAACGCGTCTACACCAAACCACGTAGCTAGACAGCTATACCAATGCCGTAGCTACCTACGAGAGGGTGGGGATAACGTCGTGTGGCCTGTTATAGCACACAAACTTGTCGCTGCTATGGCGTGGGCCGCGCACAAAACGCACAATACACGCACTCGCAAGCAAGTACACTACATATGTAACCGCCTTGCTACATACATGCTTACACATATGTAAACCTTGACAGCAACCAGCTACAAAACAGCTACAAACTTGACAAATCGAAACAAAGCTGTCAAAGTAGTTAGGGTTCGGTTCTAGATTTCGATAGCAACAAAGGGGGTTGTGATGTGAACGTGTTGAAGGGTGTCGTTGACACTCATATCCAGGAACAAATGAGGTGAGCATGAAGAAAATCCGCGAGTTCCTCAAGCATACGGGGTGTCTAGACGACATGCCCGCTGACCTGATTGAAGCAGCCGTTGCTCTCGCCTCCATGCAGTATCGAACGGGTACTGACTTGGCTATGAGTAAAGCCGCTGCTGAACGCTACTACAACAAGGTGAAGAAGGAAGCATGTTGACGTTGTTGGCAAAAACTGTCAAAGGTCGTTTAGCCCACAACCACCGCCTAAACAGCTCTTATATTACTCTTTGTTGACTGTTGACAGGGGTAGGACTTATTTCTCTTGGTACCCCCGTCAAAATGTTCAAAATGTTCAAAACGTGGTGGGCACCGCCTAAACAGTGCCAACAGAATAGGATTTGTTGATATGATTTTACACAGCCTAGATAGGGAAATACCCCTAGACCCCACAGAAAACGGCGTTGAAACATGCCTTGGAACGCCAAATTCGGTTCATATTCTTGTTCCTGGCGCGTCATCCGATTACATATGTGTCACTCCGGCGGAAGCAATTGAGCTATTTGCCAGCATATGTGACAAGATGCCAGCAAACATAGTTAAGGGGGCGATTGACTCATGGAATCTGCGGAATACCTAATACAAGCGTTGATTGATGCGGGAGACTACATCGTTACTAACGGGCCGCCCGCTGAGGAGCTAGACGTTGACCATCCGCTGTATGGTATGCGGGAGGCGTGGAACAGCTTGATGGCGAGCCAGTCTGAAGAAGACCAGTCTAAAGTGGGTGCTATCCTGTCTGGCTTCATGATTGAGCCAGTGGTTTCGGTCACATTGGTTGCCGTGTTCATGCACGCCGCGATGAGGGACAGAAGAAAAGCGAGCGCGAGTGAGGTTAAACCCCAGGTCACGGACATACCCGAGGCGTTCTTCGACACGCTGGAGGAAATTGACATGATGTGGAGGGAAGATGGCAAGGACACCGAATTACAGGAAACGGGTGATGAGGGTGAATCCCCTGTGGATTCGGCGGACGATAGTACTCCGAGAGCCTAGCGCGGAGGTTTGGCCCGAGGTATACAAGGTAGGCAGCTTTCCCCAATATACAGCGCTATACAAATTTGCACATGAAAGCGAAGGTACCCCAGTGGATGAAGAAACCAAGGCTAAGTTAATCGAGATTCGTGACGCCAGCAAAGGGGCCACCAAGCCCGAACAAGAGTTCACCTTTGACGCCGAAGGCAAAGACCCCGACATGCTGAACAGACGAGGCCGCGAAATCAAAGAGTTGGCTCTCGCCTTGTACCCCCGACCGATACTTCTCCAAGGCCCGACAGGCATGGGCAAGTCAGTATTAGCAAGGTCGCTAGCTAAGGCTGTCAAGCAGGAATACTCCGCGTTCAATGCGCACCCAGGAACAGACATGAGCTTCCTCGCTGGCTTCTGGAGGCCCGCGCCGACTGCGAGTGGTGCCATCACGATTGAGTGGCAGAACGGCCTGATTACCGACGCTGCTGAAAAGGGCCACGTCCTACTCTTTGAAGAAATGAGCCGTGCCCCGCAAGAGGCTGTCTCCCGCCTGTTCGGTTTGCTCGATGAGGGCTTCCGCTACTGGCCGCTGCCCGAGAAGGACAGCAACGGCGTCGAAGTACACAAGGACTTCTGGTTTATCGCTACGTCTAACCCGCCCGACTCCGGCTACCGTACCGCCGACATTGATAAAGCGTTGGAGTCCCGATTTGCAGGCGTGTTTGACCTGACCAAGCCCATCGCTGACGAGGCCCGCATTATCAAAGGTATTGTTGACGAGGAAATTGCCGTTGCTATTGGCCGCTTGTGCCTCGCGTTGCGGAAGAACAAAGACACCTTCATCCCCACAAGGGACATGGTGCTGCTGGCACAGGCTATCAAGGGTGGTATGACGCCGAAGAAAGCGTTGGAGGTCAGCTTGCTGCCGAAGTTCCGCAACCACAGAGAGGCGGTCATGACCATCGCCAATGACCACGAGATATGGAAGAAGTAAAGGACATAAGGGTTCGTGTAGGGGTGAACAAGAAACTTGTTGTTGAAGTTCCCCTCTATGACAGGCGTCCTGGCAATGGAGAGTGGGGGATAGGGGGCGGTAGACTCGACCCTTTCGTAGCTGTCGCACTTACCCCTGAAGAGGCAGCCCAACTAGCTGTAGCCCTAGCAGACACGATATTAAGGAGGCAAGATGCTTAAACGCCAAGTAGACGTAGACGGGGTGGAGGCGATGTCAAACAACGCTATGCATCGTGGTGTTGTTGTTCGTTGGACTAAGCAAGACCCCGGCCCCAAACTTACCCGCTATGATGTGGGGGCTAGCGAGTTCGGCTATCACGTTATCCGTATGTCCGTTGAAGAAGCAACTATACTAGCTATGCAACTAGCGGACGAGTTGCTAGAAAGGGAACGCCGTGGGTAACAAAGGCGCACTATCCATCCTGTCTGACAAAGAGATAGAGGGTGATGGCACCCTTAAAGACCGAGCATTTCACCTGTTCCGTAAGCCGCGGTTAAGCGAGAGGGTGAAGAAGTATAGTGGACAAGCTGCTGTTGCTGTTGAACGTATCTACGAGGGGAGAGCGCGAGCACTAGGCCCCGACTGGTTCAAGCAGAAGCAGGAAGAGTTCGGCGACGTTGGCGCGTGGTCGAAGGAGTCGGTGGGCGACGCGGTATCCTGGAGAGAGGGCAAGGTTGCTGTAGGCGACCCCCCTACGGAAGCCGAGCTTGAACACGTCGCTAAACACGGTACTATGCGGGACATCGTGAAGATGGCGTACCGCATCGTTGACCAAGACCCGCCTCAATCCCTGATGGACTCCCTTGGTGAAGGAGAGGGTGACATTGAAGGCAAGGATGGCGAGGATGGCGAGAGTGATAGTGAGAGTGCGGGTAGTGCAGAAGGCGGTGAACCCTCTGACCTACTCGAAGATGTTGAAGGCGACGAACCCCACGACCACGAGGTAAAGGACTGGTCGCCCCCTGACCGACCCGATTTCCACGTAGACGGCCGTACCGTTGACTACCCCCAAGTCCACGCTATCCAATTGGTTGACGTTAAGCAGATACCAGTACGCCTTGAGGTGCCCACGAAATCAGCGGTTGAGACATCCTCTACGAGGGGGTTGTCCACAATGAGGTACGTGGGAGCACCAACAAGCAGGGTGTGGCAAGCGAACTACGGTACGTTCCGCGTGTTCAAGAAGCCCACCCGCTCGCAGCCCCGCATCATGCTGTTCGTTGACTTGAGCGGCTCGATGGGTTGCTGGTGTCAAGAGTGCAATCCGCATGAGCATAAAGGCCGTGGCTATCTCGCGTTCCAAGCGGCTGCTGCAATCTCCGCTATCCACCCTAAGACAGAGGTGTACGGGTTCGGCTCGGGTAGAGACGGTTCGTCCACGCCGGACAATAAGATACTCCCGTTGAAGCCTGGGTACTCACCCGGGTGCCGAGTGCATACGAGGGGCATACCCGGCGGCAACAACGACTGCTCCATGTTGCTCTGGTTGGAAGGCCAGATGCAGGGGCAAGAACAGGACACCGTTGCTATAGTAATCAGCGACGGACAACCAGCGGGCATATGTGGCAGCGAACACACGTCCCAGCTATCCCACCTGTTCGTAGACCGAGGGATGAAGTTGGCCTCCATCCTGATTGGTACCAATCACAGGCTGTACCCGGCGGAAGTTACTGCTGAGGTACGTACATTAAATGACATGGCTGGCATATGGCCTGTGCTCAGCTTTGTCGCAGCACAAGGGAGGTAAAGATGAAGTGGGTACTTATTTGGGGGGTGTTGGGGAGCACGGGGCTAGCTCTAATATTCTTGGGGTACGGCGGGCTGTCCCTGTTCTTCTCTATACCTGCGTTAGTCATAGCTTTGGTAAGGCTAATGCGAACGTTGAGGAGATAGCGTGGATTACCAATGTCCTACATGCAAGGTTAAGTGGGTTGGACTACCCGGTCAGCGTTACTGCCCCCATTGTGAGAAAGAAATAACAAAGGACGTGAACAATGTCAGTTAAGAAGTACGACGAAGAGCAAGTGTTGGAAATGCTGGAGAGGGCTGCCGCTGCTGGCAAGGCCGAGAACATTACAAAGATTACAACTCCGGTGGCCGATGTGATGCCGAAGCTGGCCGCTGATGTAATGGGCGGCACGTTTACCGTGACATACGGCGGGGGTCAAACGTGGTCGGCTAGTCGGATGGGTAAAGGGAAGGCCATTGCGTTTATCACCGGGTTGTATATTGGGGGCGTCGAGGTTGAGAGCGTGACACACACGCCGAAGGAAAGCTAGATGAACCCCCGTGAGATAGCGGAGTCACTGTTAGCCACCAGCTTGACAACGGATACGGCCCGCGTTATCGGCGAGGCAGCCGTTGACCAAGTGCTTGTCAAGGTGCCAGCTCGTAGTAGGTCAGAAGCTAAGGACTTCATGTTGCACTCGTTGGATAGCTACATCGACGACCGCGGGCCGGAAGAAGGGCTGATGCGGTGGTCGGAGCGGGTCGACGCACAAGGTGGCATACTGGTGCCCGACTTGTTCGAGGCGTTGGACTCGATAGACCGCGACCTGTTTGCCAAGACGGGTAGACAAGTGATGATACAAGATATGCTGGTTGCCCCGCCTGAATCAGACCCGGCGTATGAGTACGAGGGACAGCGCGGTGGGTGGGATATGCTAGAATGAAATGGAGAATGTATGAATTACAATGACGAACTGATGAGCCGCCTCAACCTCTATAAAAACCAGGAACAACTACACCGGGCTATCCTTGATGAACTCGGGGACTACATAGCCGGGCACGCCAAGGCACAGCACGCCTTAACAGGCAGCAATATAGAGCACTCGATACTGGGCATGCTGGGTATGGTCGAGGTGCTGCTCGTCACCATCAACGACATTGGACTGCCACCAAAAATTGTAGACGCGGTAGCCAACCTTGGAGCCGTTAAGCATGTGAATAGTTTGACCCCCATTCAAGCCTTGTTCAGTGTTGTGAAGAGCCATCATGACTATTCCAGCTAAAGCATGGCGTGGGGTGTTCGGGGAGTACCGAGCAGCCATGACCACGGGAGTTACCGAGCTGCCCGACGCCTTCCACTACGCGGGGCTGGCTACGGTACTCGGCGCTGCCATTGGCCGCTCGGCCTTCGTCTATTCCGCAACAGAAATATACCCCAACCAGTACACGGTGTTGGTTGGCCCAAGCGGTCAGAGGAAAACGACAGCGATTGTCAAGGCCACTGAACTCGTTGACCATGCGTCGGTGAAGTCGCTATACAACCTGAACAGTGCGGAAGGGTTGGTTAAAGCGTTGGGTGACTCGCCCTCCATCCTCGTTGTGCAAGATGAATTTACTCACGTGTTTGCAAAGGCAAGGCAAGACGGGGGTAGCACATTGATACCCTTGTTGAACAGATTGTACGACGTGCCGGACGTGACTGAGCTAGTTACCAAGGCCGACCCGGTGCGGGTGGAGAAGCCCTACATCAGCATATTCAGCGGTAGTCCTCCCGATTGGTTACGCGACCAGCTTGAGGCATACCACTTTACCTCGGGGTTTCTCAACAGGTTCACCTACTATGTCGGCGACGACAAGGCCCCGATTAGCATGCCTGTGCGGGCCGATGTCACTAAGTTGAAGCGGTTTGTCAAGGGGCTGGCTAAGCCCGGCGCGAAAACAAGGGAGTACCGCCTTGACACCGGGGCACTCAAGCTGTATGATGAGTGGTACCACAGCTGGAAGTTAGCCACCCCGTCTAACGAGTACGCCGCCAACCTGGGTATCCGTCTGCCTATCAAGGTGTTGAAGATGGGCCTGTTGTTTGCGGTGACTGAACGCTCGCTCGGTATTACCCGTGACCAGATAGAGGGTGCTATTGAGTGGGCGGGGTACCAGCAAGAGACGATGGCTCAGGTGTTTGGCGAGTCGCCATTGGGAGTGAACCGGGAGGAACAGAGGTTTATGCGATTGTTGGATGCGCCTATGACAGTGTCTATGCTGCATAAGAAGATGGGAGGCCGGGTTACTTCTGCCACACTCACCATGATGATTGACAAGTTGGTTAAGTTGGAGAGGGTGGAGTCATACAAGATGCCGGGCGATACAAAGACCTGGTTGAAGTTGAGGGCGTAATGAGAAAGTTATTGCCTAAGCTGGGGAGTGTAAGACGCAACAACTCAAAGCTGTTGGCTACGTACGTAATATCTAGTTACTATAAGGGGGTATGTAGCTGCCATGCTATTGAGCACACAACCCAATGTTCCGTACCCGAAGCACTAACTGTGTTGGAGGAACGTGGTGAAATTTGACATGATGGACGTGAATCTATTAGCCTCTTTTAAACGGCGCCCATTAGACCAAGTGTACAGCGCAGCAAGGCGGGGGTTAAGAGACTGCCGGTGTAAGAATAATAGGGGAACTGGGGAGTGTCGAGAAATAGCTTGTGGAATCCCCGAAATCATCACCGCCTTAACCGAGAGGGGGATGCTTGAGTGACCACATAGTTGACTCAATGAGGGAGAGGGAGGCCGAGTACATCGAGGAGGAGGCGAGAGAGATTATTGACTGGGTGAGTGACGGCATCACCAACGCACTCTGCTTAGGGTGCTATGGGTGGGTGAGGCACCCCAACCACGACCAAGTATTCCACAACCCCGACTGCACAATTCAAGCACGGGCAAAGGCCCTATTAAGGAGGATATAATGTTTAACAAAGAGGACTACGACGTACTGGTAGACTTGCTTGACCAGGAGATAGCTTGGCTGGAGGAATCCGGTGGACTACCCGAGGCTGTTGACCACGTGAAGAGGTTGTATGCGCTGTGCCTCAGCTTGAGGGGTGGCGTGTGAACGGTGAAGTAGATGGCCTACAGGTGTTGATGGATGCCCTAGTCGAGGCCGGGTGGCACTGGGAAGGCAGCGACACCAAGGGGTGGACAGTGTGGAAGATGAAAGACTTTGACAACGACTACTCGGCTACTGACCCCGACCTTGCGGTTGCGGCAGTCAAGGCTATGAAGGGGGAAGCAGGTGATTAACGTAGCACCTGGCGAGGACGAACTCGCAGCCAACGTAAGCAAACGCGAACTCGTCACACGCAACCCGCTTGCCCCCACACCAGGCGGCGATGCTTCCTTTCTAGGTATTGACAACGACGGACTTTCCATTAAAGTTGGTATTGAGAGGAAGTCGGTTTCCAATTTGCTGTCGTCACAGTCAAGTGGCGAACTCGCCGACCAGTTGCGTCGCATGCTTGACAACTACGATGTGGTCATACTGTTGATTTCCGGCCCGTTAAGCAAGCGGGGCCGCGACCGCCACGTAGTCACAGTACCACACGCCTTCCACAAAGTCAGCTTCGATTCATTATGGAACGAGCTTGAACGGTGGGAAGCGCGGGGTGTACACTTGCAATTGTGTGACACGGGTGACGAGGGCAACCGAGTGGTCAGCTTATATCGGATGTTCCAACGGGCTGACACCGCCACTGAGCGGCCCCGTCTCAAGAGAAGCAAGTCGGCACCCCTGACGACAACGCCGGGACTAGGCCCCCGAAAGATGGAGAACTTGTTGAAGGGGCTGGTTGAGTTAGAAGGTGCCGAGGCCGCCGTTCACTCGGCGTTAGGGCCTAAGCTGGCGGCCGTGTTCTGGAAGAAGGTTAAGGAAGTGGGGACAAAGCTATGGAGGGGTTAGACCGCGCTAAAACGGGGCCAGTGATTTTCCCCAATTGCCCCACAAATTAGGAGGAAGAATGATTAGTATAAATGGGTGGCGAACTAGAAATTTAGAACAAGTAACTTGGCGGGAAAATACAAGAATACGATACGACTGGAGGTTCAACACTTTAGCCTCAGCAAGAAACAAGATACGCCGAGAGGCCGCTGTAGCTGGGCATAAGTTAACAAGATTTCAGCGTATCGCCCTGCGCGGAGTGCCGCTAGCTGTGGCTCACTGTAGTACACCCGACTGCCTTTACACCGCAGCTATCAACACAGAAACCGCCATGTACACTGGCCCGGACATAACAAAATGCCCACTGTCTATTTAAGCCCAACGAGCATCGCTAATCGAGCGCGGTGTTCGCTAGCTTCCGAGCTGTCTCGATTGCGCCTGCGCCCCCGTGGTGAGCCGACCATGAAGATGCGTATTGGGTCTGCTTTCCACGAGGCGTGGGAGCAGTTCACCTTGGTGCCCCCTGAGAAGCGGTCGCTTGCCCTGTTGACCACTAACGTTGGCCTTGCCTGGGACACACTACGTGCCGAGAGCAAAGAGTTCGACGAGAAAAAGTGGGCGGGTGCCAAGGAACGTAGCTTACGGGTCGCCGAGCACTACTGGAAAGAGTTTGGGGTTGATGAGGCGGTGTCTGGTGGCCTCGCCGAAGAGTGGATGGAAATGCCCATCGTTACCCTCGATGATACCGAGTATGTTTTACGTGCCCGTATTGATTACGTGACTGACTCCCACGTACACGAAATGAAAACAACGGGGGAGTCGCCGCATCCTCGTGACGGCACGGGGTACACGTTGTTTCTGCCACAGTTGCAGCTTGAGGGTTTACTCTTGCAGCACAAGTTTCCGACAGCTAACATCACCACAAGTATTACCTGTGTGTGGCCTAGTGGGGCCGATAGGTTCCCAATACCGTTGACCGCTCGTTTTGCTGAGCGTGCTGAGCGTATGTGTGTGCGTGTTGCTAACAGTATACACAGTGGTGAGTACCACGCGGTTGAAGGGTACTGGTGTGGTAACTGTGAGTTCAGGGATATATGTGAGGTGAGATTGACAACTGGGATTTTACCAAAGGGACTTGACAAATCCAAACTAATTGACTAGAATAAGAAATGAAGGAACCCTTACTGAAACCCCTTAAAAGGGTTAACAAGTGTTATGCTTGCCAGTATAGATAGGTACCTCCATAAGCACCCGTGCTAGGTAACACGCTAAACTGCCTCCAGGAACAAACGTGCTGGGTATCACGCTAAAGTGCCCCTTGACCAGACAACTAGGTGGCCCCCGCCGGGAGAACACGCTTGGGTTTGACCGACCCGTGAGTGTCCCGTCGAATGAGTTTGAGCGTGTACAGAATTTCGGCCGCGGGGGCCACAAAAAAGAGGTGTGTGTTCATTAACGTAGAGGGTAGAGTAGCCCGTTGGACTATCAAGGATAAGATTCAGATGTTTTGGTCTGACTTAGGTATGATGAAAGACGCGGCAATGTGGGACGCTATTAAGGACAGCGTGGACGCCGTAGAGGTAGACAATAAAGTTTACGGGGTCGTCTCTTATACAC
>FLOH01001446.1_pt1 | contig 37224 bp, 32 predicted proteins | sample 756751 | NCBI WGS metagenome assembly FLOH01 (sample SAMEA4026879, study PRJEB14308) | marine metagenome | biome: coastal water; material: water | depth 74 m
TACGCTTGCATAACAGTAGGGCCAGGGAAGTCGTTGATTTGGTCAAAGAGAGCGGGAAATTGGTTTGATTCTAAATAATGTTTGTCATTAAGAGCCCAAGCATTTCTTCCATTCCAAGTTCTAGAATCAACTATCACTAAAGAATAATCTTCAAAATCCTGAGTTATTTTTCTTAGCTCTACCATACCTGAAGGTTCTGTTAAAGAATCTCGTAACAAGAAAAGGTTAATAACTAAAATTATTCCTAAAATAATCCACATAGCATTTTTAATTTTGATTCTTTTGGCAATCTTTTTTACTGATACAGCTGCAAAAATGATAATCATCGGTATGATGTACAAAAAGTGGGTTTTACTGGATCCAGCACTCCCAGTTAAAAGTAAGAAAGGAATAATGGTGCTTAGAATAAAGAACCAAACCCAAACATTTTTCATTTTTTCTTTAAAAACTGAAATTATGATCCCAATTGTTGCTAGGGAGGCAATTACTAAATCATTGGAGAAAAGTCTGGTTAAAACAGTTTTAGTTACCCCCAAATCTAGAGTGAAAGACCAATCACGAAGACCACCAAAGAATTGTTCATATAAAGGGATTGAAATCTTTAATGAACGAGCGACAATCAAATCTAAAATGCCGTTATATTTGTATAAAAAGTAATTAAATATTAAAATAGGGCTAACTGTAATGATTAGGATAAGAGATGACCAAAACATAATTTTAAAGAAATTTTTATTGAAGTTGATTTTTTTTTTCTTGAAATCAATTAGGGGTTTCTCGTTGTGTTTATAATCATAAATTAAGTAAAATAGGATATATGTGGGTAGAACAAAGGCAGAAATATTCTTTGCTAATATGGCAATTCCTAGAAATAAGGATGAGGCAAGGAAATATTTTTGGTTATCTTGCAATCCACGAATATAAAAGTAGATACTAAATAAGGTAAAGAAGACTCCAAGCATGTCTGGCTCGGTATTAAACATGATTGCATAAATTGAAATTGAGAAGAAGGCTGCAGCGAGAAAAGCAATATCTTTTGAAAAAGTCCGTTTTGCAATGAAAAAGATTAAAATTGATGATAAAGCGCCAAAAAGAATGTTGGTAATTCTTGTTGAAAGTCCATTAACTCCAAATATTTTGTATCCTATATCTGTAATGTAAAGATAAAGGGGAACTTGATCTAAAGTTGAGAGACGTCCGGCCTCAATGATATCAATTGCGCGTACTGCATGGGGTAACTCATCAGTCCCAACATCTGTGTGGCCAGCAGCCATAAGTCTTAAGACGAGTCCGAGAACAACTATAAGGAGTAAAATGGTACTTCTTTTCATTAAGATATAGGAGATTTATCCCTTTATATCTGTTATGGTATTGTTATCCAAAATTGTTGATTTGTTCTTGGTTAAGATGGCAAATTGAGAGGTTCCTAAAAACATTTTGCGATATTTTAACATTCTCATGCAACATTTTCGTAAGTCTTCAATATGGTTGATGTTTAAAGTCTTGATTCTCGAGAAGGCCAAGAGAAACAACAATACAGGTTCTTGGTTTTTCATTTTTATCTTAAACTTTGGACGGCATCTTAATAACGATATATTTAAATATCTATTTGATTAAATTTTGTAAAATGGATGAAAATTGTCAGTTGGAAACAGAATTATCGGAAATAAGGATAGATAAAGAGACTCCACTTTACAATGAACAGAGAGCGGAACTAATTTATAAGATCATTAAAAAAGAGGGAGTCAAATCCATTTTGGATGTAGGATGTGGGTTAGGTAAGATAACGGTTAGTCTTGCCAAAAAAGGAATAAATATTGAAGGCATAGATATTAGCCCCAGTTTGATATCTTTGGCAAAGAAAAAAGCAGCGGAGAATGATGTACTGGTTAATTTTCATTGCATGGAACTGAATAAATTTAAATCTGAAGAAAAATTTGATGCTGTTTTGTTTGCTGGGGTGCTTGAACATATTGAAGATGATCAGAAGATGATGTTTGATGCAAGAAAACTTCTCAAAAAAAGAGGAAAAATAATAATCACAGATAAGCCTGCTTTTAACTGTTTGTATATGAAGAGGGATAAAAGACTGGGACATTTGAGGAGATACACAAAAAAATCGCTAAAGGGAAAGTTAAAAAAAGCAGGGTATTGCGATATCAAGTTGAAGTATCACAATTTTTTTTTACTTTTTGGAACATTGTACTTTAAATTATCTGGTAAAGATGAATATCCCTATAGAGCTTTAAATCCAGTTTTTAATAAGATACTTTATTGGTGGTATAAATATCTAGAAAACAATTTTGTTTTCCCAATAGGGGACCGTATTATTGCTGTTGCAAAAAATCGGACCATCGATGAATAATATCCTTAATAAATGTTATTATTAATTTCTATTTAGCAAATGGATTAAGTAAAAGATTGATAATAACGCAACCCCAATACCTAACCATAATGAAATGTAAGCAATTATGTTAATTAAAGAATTGATGAATCCTTTAACTTTGTAAGTATCAAACACTCCCTCGTTTGTCCACCACCCAACCGGATATTGAAAAAAGTAGTGAGTTGAATCAGCAAATGACAGTGCTTCTGGTTTGATGGTTAAAGTTGTTTTGTATAATGTATAGTTGTTTTTTCCATCTTTTATATTTTTTATTTTTATTGACTTTGTTTTAAAGTGATCAACCAATGATTCTGAAAATTGGTGTAGTTCTGGGCTTATTTTTGACTTGCCCCAACCACAATCATCACTTTCACATTCAATGAAGTAAGTATCTATTGGAATACTTTCACTTGGAATATTATTTATCTGTTCCATCATTTGATTAAAATAATTCCCCTCTAAATAATGCTTATCATGAAAGGCATAAGCAACATTTCCTCGATAAATTCTGCTATCGGTAATTACTAAACTATTGTCTGGGATCTCTTTGGCAAAGTTTCTTAGTTCCACTATAGATGCTCTTGAGAAAGGATCCTTACTTGATTCCATAATTTGAATCATATTGAGTATTGAAATAATAATTAAAATCACTGCTAAAGTATGTTTAAAGTTTAATTTTTTTTTCATTTTTTCAGCAATGAAATTTATAGATAAAGAAGCAAAAAGGCATATGAATGGAATCACCACAATATAATGGCTGGCACTAGAAGTGATTCCAGATAAAAATACTATTGGGATAAGTATTGAAAGTAAAAAGAGGGAAGTCAGTTTTTTCTTTTTGTAATATGATAATCCTATACCTAATGTTCCAAAGATAAAGATGATAAAATCTTCTTTAAAAAAGCGTTTGAATATGGATTTACTAATAGCTGTAAATCTCTCAAATTCCCAACTTTTTTCTGCTGCACTTAAATGTTGATACTGGTCTTGGTGCATACCTAAATATTGCGAAAATCGAATGTCTACAATACCCTTTTCTTCATAAAGAAAAAGATTATACGATAATATGGGGAGTACAATTATTATGATTATGCCAATAGAATAAAGAATTTTTTTAATATCAATATTGATCCTAATTTTTCTTTGCCAGATAAAGTAATGAATTATAAAGATTGGAACAAATAATAAAACTAATGACTTTGTCATCAATCCAACTCCTAGGAAAATTGATGAGTGAATAAAATATTTTTCGTTATATTTTAAACCTTTAATATAAAAATACATTGAAAATAACATAAGGAAAATAGCCATCATATCCATTTCAACATTACGTAATATTGAATAACCAGAAATAGCAAATAAAAAGGAAGCAATGTAAGCTTTCTTATTCCCAAAATATTCTTTACCTATTAAGAATATTAATATCACTGTAAAAGATCCAAAAATTATGTTTGGCAGTCTCGTTATAAACACACTTACACCAAATAATTCATATAATAATGCTTGAACGTAATAATAAGTGGGAGCTTGCTCCATTAAAGACAATCTTCCTGTGGAAAGAAAATTAATCCCTCTTATGCTGTAAACTAATTCATCTGCATTCATATCCAAATTGCTTGAAACAATCCCTCTTAGTAAAAAAGCTAATAAAATAACCCCAAAAATAATTGTTAACTTTTTAGATAGCTTTATTTTCATTCATACACCAGTTTTTTTAAATATGGACTCCTTACAAATTGTTGTCTGTGGTTTATTATCTTTTCAAATTATAATTTTTTTTCTTTTGTTAAAAAAACTTCTTCTGGTGAGGGGTTCTTTGTCATGACTCCAAACTGAGAGGTCCATAAAAACATTTTACGATATTTTACTATTTTCATGCAACTTTTTCGTAAATCTTCAATATGGTCATGATGTTCAAAATCTTGATTTTCAAGAAGACCAAGAGCAACAACAATATGACGAACCCATTCAGTGTTTGGAGCAGGTGTTGAGCAGAAGAAAAGACCTGTTGGTTTGATAATACGGTTAATTTCAGGAATACATGGGACGTGCTCTACTACTTCAAGTGAAATAACAACATCAAAAGTGTTATCTTTAAAAGTCATATTTGTAGCATTCATAATGAAATCTGGTTTAAATGAGATCCAAGATGCAGTCTCAGGTGTTTGATTATCAATCCCAATGATGTGATATCCTTTATTTCTAATTGCCCTTGTAAAATAACCGTTCCCACAACCAACATCTAAGATTTTAATTTGATCTTTTGGCATTTTTTTTTCAAGATTTTTTAAACCACGTAAGATTAAGTTTAATCTTTTATTTGCCACATATCTTGTGATTATTGGCTTGTTTCTCATTTCATTTCTTATTTTTTTTTTCATTTTATTGTTGTAACATGTCTTTGATTGTTTTTTCGAAAGGAATTGTTGGTTCCCAAGATGTATCTTCACAAATTAGTTTGTTTGATCCCCAAATTCTTGGTCTTTCATTTTTTCCCCTAAATTCAGGATTATCTTGAATTATCACTTTTTTCCCCGTTTCTTTTTCTAAAATTTCAAGGATTTGTTTAATAGATAAATATTTTGAACTACTAACATTATAAATTTTGTGGTTTGTGTCTTCCTCTAACAAAAGACGATATGCCTCACAAACGTCACGAACGTCAAGAAAGTCTCTTTCTGAAGAGGTGTCCCCCATTTTAATGGTTATTTCTTTCTCTGGAACTTTAAATGCGTTAACTAACTTTGGAATTAGGAATGAAGCAAGTTGGTTAGGACCAGTGTGATTAAAACTTCGAGTAGCAATAATTTTGATTTCAGGAAATTCTTTAATTAATTGTTCTTGTTTATATTTAGATTCAGCATAAGGAGAAGTATTTGAACAAATTGGACTGTTTTCAGTTAAAATGGTGGTAGAAGGGCAATAAACCATTGCAGAAGAAACTGTTAAAACTTTAGTGTTAAGATTGTTATCTTTTATTGCTTGCAAAAAGTCACGAGTACTTTCAAAGTTAGTACGCATACAACCTTCTGGGTTTGCAAAACTTTCACGCATTGAGCTAAAACCAGCAAGAAGAACTAAAAAATCTGGTTTAACATCTGTAACAACTTTTTTAATGCTTTCTGGGTCGTAGAGGTCAACAAAAAATGTGTCAGTGTTGTTTACACGTTCTTTTTCCCAACTGGTGCCAACTACTTTATAGCCTTTGTTGTTAAGAAGTGTTCGCATATGGCTGCCAACAAAACCTTCAATTCCTACTATGAGCCAACTCATTTTCCACCTTTTTGAGATCAGATTTTACCATTCTTTCAACAAGTTGTTGAAAAGAAATTGAAGGGGTCCATCCTAATTCTTCTCTTGCTTTTTTAGGGTCACCTAAAAGATGATCAACTTCAGCTGGACGGAAGAATTTTGGGTTAACCTTTACACGAACAACACCATTATGTCTTCCAATCCGGCTAAGACCTTCGCCTTCCCAAATTAAGGGCATGTCAACAAGGTTGAATGCAATATTGACAAATTCTTCAACAGAATGAGTTTCACCAGTTGCAATAACATAATCTTTTGGAGTCTCTTGTTGTAACATTAACCACATGGCTCTTACATAATCTGCCGCATGTCCCCAATCTCGTTTTGAGTTAAGATTACCTAACTCAAGGACGTCTTGTGCTCCTAATTTGATTTGGGCAACAGCATGAGTTATTTTTCGTGTAACAAACTCTAATCCTCGTCGCTCGCTTTCATGATTAAATAATAATCCACTGCAAGCAAATAAATCAAAACTTTCACGATAGTTAAGAGTCATGTAATGTGCATAAACTTTAGCAACTCCATAAGGGCTTCGTGGATGAAATCCAGTTAACTCGTTTTGTGGTGGTGGGGATGCACCAAACATTTCTGAACTTGAGGCTTGGTAAAATTTTGCTTTAGGATTTTCATACCTAATCGCTTCAAGAACTCTTGCGGTACCCATTCCGGTAACTTCGCCAGTTAAAACTGGTTGACGCCAGCTGGTACCTACAAAACTCATAGCTGCAAGATGATAGACTTCGTTTGGTTGTACTTCTTTGATAACTTTTGTAATAGAAAACTGGTCCATTAAATCTGCATGATGGAGAGTGAGTTTATTTTTTAAATGATGAATTCTTCCCAAAGTGTCAACAGAAACTCTTCTAATTAAACCATGAACTTCATATCCTTTTTCTAAAAGAAATTCAGCTAAATATGAACCATCTTGTCCAGTAATCCCAGTAATAAGTGCAACTTTCATTTTTTGTATTGTGTTATTATTTTATGTGGCGGAGGAGGAGTTTTGCATATCCCCATCCAACATTTACTAAACTAAATTTGGTTTCTCCGTGTTTCCTATAGGTAAGGGTGATTGGAACTTCAACCATTGATTTTTTCATTTTGTCTGCAATTAGAAGAAATTCCATTAATCCTTCAAAGTTGCCTGAACGGACATGTGGGCTAAGTTCTTTTGCAACATTTGCCTTTAGTACCCTATATCCACTAGTTTTATCCATAACTTTCATTTTAAAAGCTTTATTAAACACAGTATTGGCAAATTTACTAATAGCTATCTTCCAAGTAGGGACATTAATGATTTGGGATGAACTTAATGAACGTGATCCAATGATAATGTCAAAGTTCTCTTTTGCTTTTTCAATGAATCTTGGAAGTTCTAGGGGGTCGTGGTTTAAATCGACATCCATAGTAACAATGTGTGTAGTTTCAGGAGGCACGTTTTCGAATCCTTTCTTAAATGCGTTTGTTAATCCTAATGGTTTTTCTTGATAAATCCATTTGAGTGGTACATCAGGGTGGGTATCTGCATATTCTTTAATATTGTTAAGAGTGTTATCAGTACCTTCAATTACAAAAAGAAGAGAATATTTTTCGTTAATGGTATTCATTGCAGAAGTAACTGAATCTAGAAGAGGTACGATATTTTTTTCTTCATTATATGCTGCTAAAACAAAAGTTAAAAATAAATTTTCCATTTTATAAGTCTTCAATACCTACTACCTCAAATTTTGGTAGTGGGAAAATGAATTTACCTCCCTTCTCAAGGAATCCTTTTTCTCTTTTTAAAAATTCATCTCTAAAGTGCCAAGGTAAGACAAATAAGTAATCTGGAGAGTCAGTTCTACTTTCTTCTTCAGAACAAATTGGTATATTTGAGCCAAGAGTTACTTTGCCCCATTTATCTGGATTACGTTCAGCGATTTTTTCAATCAAATCTGGACCAAGGTTGTACCATTGTAAAAGAGTGTTTCCTTTAGTTGAGGCACCGTAACCTTGAATTTTCTTTCCTTTAGCTTTTTCTTCTCTTAAAAATGAAAGAGTTTTTTCTTTCAAAGTTTTCATATCTTCAAAGAACTTGTAGTAAGTTTCAGGTTGATCAAGTTTAAGATGTTTTTCGTGGTTGAGGATTGCATTTACACGGAAGTTTGCAACGTCCCTGTATTGAGTTGAGCTGAAGGAGTCAATTTTTGCAGATTTCTTTTGAATATAGATTCTGTAACTTCCACCATTAATATCGTTTAGCTTACAGTCAACAATTCTGAACTCATGTTGGTCTAGAAGATACTTTAAACTTTGAAGAGAGTAGTATTCTAAATGTTCATGACAAATGTTATCAAAAGCCATCTGGTCTAACATTAAAGGAAGATAACTCATTTGAACAACCCACAAACCATTATCATCTAGCACATTGTAAATGTCTTTAACGAATTTGTTAGGTTCTTCAAGATCATAAAACATTGCAATACTAGTAATTACTTTTGCTTTCTTAGTGAAATTTTGAAAGTATTCTTCTGAATTAAAGTAATTGGTAATTGTTTTAGTAGTATATTGTGAAGAGTATTGATGTAAGTTTTTTGCAGGGTCAAATCCAACAATGGTTAAATTTTTCGGATAATTTTTTACAAGAGTTCCATCGTTACATCCAATATCAACCACAATATCACCCTCATTAAGAGTCATAGTGTTCATAACAGATTCAGCAATAGATTTTAATTCATTAGTCATAGTTTGGTTAATTCCTGAACGGTACCAATATTCTTCATACATATGTGCACTAGAAGCAGTATCTTTTAATTGAACTAAACGACTTTGCTTACCCATACACATAGTTAAAGGAATTCTAGGAACTTTTGGTTCAGATCCTGGATTGATGAATCCTGAAAGATAAAGTGATCCTAAATCAAAAAGTTCAATAAGTTCTTCATTGTCAATTCTACAAGTATTTCTGCTTATTTGTTCCATTTTATTGAATTGAGATAAAGCTATTTAAAAGCTTTTCTTATGTCTGTTCTAGTTTATTTTTGCTATATTTTGATATAATTTTTCATATTGATTGATAGTAGCTTCCCAGAGAAATTTTTTAGTTTTAGTTTGCCATTTTTGTTGATATGTTTTGTATACTTGAGTAGCTAAATCTTTAGGATTTTTTGGTTCAAATAAGTTAAATTTGCCACTCACGACTTCTGGAAGGGAATCAATATTGCTTACCACTAACGGAGTTCCAATAGCAGCAGTTTCTACAGTTGTATAACCAAAACCCTCAGCAATGGAAGGGACAACAACACAATCAGCAGTTTTAATATAGTTACCTAACTGCTCATATGGAACAGAGGGAAGAAGACAAATGTTTTCTGGGTTGATTCGTTTTATTAAGGATTTGAGTGTTTTGTGTTGCTTTGGATATTTTTCTGGGTTTCCAAGCATGAGGAGTAATATTGAATTAGGTATCTTTTTTGATATTAGTGGAACAGCTTTGAGTAAATATTCAAATCCTTTTGATGGTCCTGGACGACCCCAGGCAAAGTAAATAAATTTGGTTTCAAGATTGAGTTGTTTTCTGATATTTTTGAAGTTTTTAGGATTCCAAAAGTTATAATCTAAACCGTTATGGATTGTTGAAATTTTGTTTTTTGGGATGTTTATTTTTTTAAGTTGATTACTTGTTGAGTTGGAAACACATACATAGTGGCTGAAGGGAAGTTTATAAAGAAGTTTTTCAAGAAAATTGTGGATTATACAGCTAAATTTAGAAAGGTCAGTTACTTGGTTCCAGCGATTGACCCATACTTCGTGTACGGTGAGAATTGTGGGGATGTTTCTTAGTTTTCCTACTAACCAAGCAGGAGGTGCTCCATTAAAGGTAGTTGTATGTATTATGTCTGCTTTTTTTGAATATTTTAGAATTGTAGGAATTGAGAAGAAAGTGAAAAAATAACGTGAATTAAAACTAGGGACGCGAATAATGGTTACCTGGTTGATGTTTTCTTTTTGTTTAGTTTTAGGTAGAAGCCGAGTAATAATTGTTACTTGATGACCTTTTTTTACTAATCTCTCAGCAATATTTTTGAAAAATATTTCAACTCCCCCTAAATTTGGGAAGTAATTTTCACATACTATCAAAATCTTCATTTTTAATTTCCTTGAGAGTTTCTTCATGAGTTACTTCTTTATTGGTAGGCTTATGAGCTTCTTTAATAGCAGTGTTTCTGATAAATTTTTCAATTTTCTTTTGAATTTTTCGGATAACTGTATAGATGTAGAAAATAATCCCTAGAATAAACATAAACCCAGTTATGATAAAAAAATCAATCCTTCTATGAAGACTAAGAATATCTTTGATTAAATAATCTAATGATGCAGGGAACACAGATAATATGATGAATGATATCCATAAAATAATCCAAAAAACATATTCTTTACTAGTAAAATTCTTTCTTTGCTTATGTAGAAAGGTAATGTAAAACATACATAATCCAAAAAGAATTCCTACTATTTGTATCCCTAATACATTCATTTTGTTATTTTCCACCCAATCATTTTTAATACTATTTTGATCCCATCTAACGCTGTTGTTCCTTTGTATTTGTCATTATATACAGTTGCAATAGGGATCTGGGTATATTTCAATTTATTTTTACCAACATTTGCAATCATTTCTGATTCAAGACCATAATCACAGGATTCCCATTTTATTTTTTCGTATGTTTCAGCGCTGAATGCGCGAAACCCACACTGTGTATCATCTAGAACTGGACCATATAAAGTTTTTGCAACCTTACTAATAAACCAATTCCCAAATTTAAGTATTTGAGGCATAGATTCTTTACCAACACGATAACTGAAAACAATATCTTTATTTTCTAAATTTATTTGAAATTGAGGAATCTCTTTTGGGTCATGTTGACCATCGGCATCCATAACAATAATTGAGGTGGCACCGTTTAGTATAGCGTAGTCACATCCAGTTTTGAGTGCTGCACCTTTTCCTAAATTAACTTTATGGTGGAGGATGGTTACTCCATTACTTTTGGCTTCCTCTAAAGTTTTGTCAGTGGACCCATCATCAACAACAATAATGTTTTTTGCATATTCTTTTGTTTTTTTGATAACATTGGAAATATGTCTCTCTTCATTATGTGCAGGGATAATAACTACTTCCATTACCTCTAAAAGCAGAAAATTTGTTTATATAGATTGTGGAATAGAAGGGTTAATTCATTATAATGAATGCTTTCTCAATAATTTCTTGAACGTAAGGGTGAAGTTTTTGTTTCCATTCAGTTTCATATTCTTCTTTAGAAATTAGAAATGGTTCTGAATGAAGTGAATCAAGTTTTATATCTCCTGAACCTTCTGCATAAAACATTAGATTAAGCGTGTCTGTGCCTTTACCATGTCCAAAAGGATCAGTTTGGAATGAAGTACGGGCGTAACCAAGAGGGATAATGTTGCTTAAAGTTAAGCTACATTCTTCCATTACTTTTTTTTTTAAAGATTCTTCAATGGAAAGACCTTTTGTAATTCTTCCACCAATTACACAAAATTCTCCTTTAATAGGAACGTTGTCACGTTGTACAAGAAGAATTTGGTTGTTTATATTAATCGCTATGTCATGAGTTACAATAACTAAATTTTCATGAGCTTTTGCATAATCTTCTTTTGGCATTAATTTTGATCTTTTGAGTTTTGAAATATCTATTTGTTTTCCAAATTCAGTAGTATATTCAGAATTCATTTTAACATTCAAAATTAATTTTCCATGTAATAATTCTGGAACTAGAAATGTCAGTCACATCATCAAATTTTTCAAAACAAGATTGGCCATATCCCTCATAAAAGAAGAGTTTTGTGAAAGTACTAGCAGCAAGTAGAGGATGAGTGAATATAGTGTAGTAAGAATCCTCTTTTTGAATAATTACAACTGAAAATCCGGTAGTTTTTCCTGTGAAATCTTTTTTGATAATTTTTCCATTTTTTTGGAAAACTATTGAATCTGGTTTTACATCTTTATCATTAAGATTTTCTAAATTAATGTTTTCATTTTCAAGGTCTAAAGTCATGATTACTTGTTGGCCTTGAATGGAATTAACACAGACAATTGTGGATCCACTGGTGGAGTCACATTTTTTACTTCCTGAAATATATCCAGGCCAAGGAGCAATCCATTGATCTCCTTTATTATTTTTAATATCAAGATGAGTTTTTTGTGCTTCTTCATTAGTTAATCCAAATTCGGTAGTTAAATATTCTACCGCTTTATTTGTAGGTAGGTTTTTTGTTGTTTGATACATTGTTGCTTTCTCAAAGTCCCAACTTCCAAAGTGTCCCCAAACTCCAGCTTTTCCAACCATATCTTGTGAAGTTATTAAGAAATTAGGGATTATATCTTTGCAATGAGTAAATTCTAACATTGTCTCAGCTTCTTCTGGTGAAAGACCTAACTCAACATATTTTTGTTTAGCTTCTGATCTATCTGATATTGGAAACACTTGGTTTAAAATTTCAATAGATTTGTAAGTTTTTTTAGTAAATTTATCTAACTGATGAGGCGCTTCTTCTTGAGCACAATTAAGCATTCTAAGAACACCTACTGATGTTTTTTCATCTTCGGATAATAAGAGTTTTCCAACCCAATGAATTTTCTCACCTTGGTCACCACCATCAAAAGTTACTCTTCGTTCTGAAATTGCTGCAAACCAATGGCCAAAATCCCACCAAGAAGTAATAATAGCATTTGTAGTGTTATCTTTAATTTTTGTAAGAGTGTTGTACCAAACATCGTTCATACTAGGCACTTGACTTTTAGCAGTGTTTTGAGCGGTTGTAAATGGGGTGGAGATTAGGAATAAAAGGACAATTAGTATGAAAACTTTACTAAGATTTTGATTTAGATTAATACTTTTTTTAAGTAAATTTGATCCTTTCTCAAATAAGATTCCTGCTGTAATTCCAAAACCAATTGCTAAAGGGGGAACCATTAATATTGCAAACCTCATTCCTTTAGTGAATGCATAGGCGGTAGCAATTAGCCAAATTGGGAATAAAATCACATAAATTAATTCTCTTTGTTTATTTTTCTTTTTTAGGATGGAAAAAATAATCCCAATCACTGCAAGGAAAATTAATAAATTTCCACCCATTTGATTTATAATGTTACTAAAAGATGCAGTGTTAAACTCAGCAACCGTTGTTAATACATTAGGCCAAACGCTTTTAATTCCTACTTCTTTAAGTGTGATGAACCCTATAGGTTTTCTAATAATAGAAAAGAATTCTGCAGTGTTTTTAAAAATGCTAACAAAAATACCAGAACTTACAATGTAGGTTAACAAAACAGTACCATGATTTTTTATTATTTTAGCTTTGTCATCTTTATTAGATTTAAAGTAAAAAATGGTTGAAGCGATAATGCTAGAACCAATGGTAAATAAGAAAATTCCTAACCACCCAGTCCAAATTCCCGCATATATCCCGGCCATTAATCCAGCAAGAGTTGCTAAAATTATACCATTTTTTTGTTTTTTTGCAGTGTATGCTTCAAGGAATAGCCAAGCAATTAGTAACGGAAATGTAACATTATAAGCATCAGTATCAGCAAACCCAGCGATTGTTCTTCCAAGTAATGGGCCATTTATAGCAACAAAAATTGCTGCAAAAAAGCCTCCTATGTTATTTGTAATTTTTCTTACAATGAAAAATGTAGGAATTAAAGCAAGGTTAATAAGAAGCATAGGAAGTAAAAATAAAGCTCGCATAAGGGTTATGTCTGGGTTGAAAATTTTTAAGAATTTGTAGGTGTAAGCAGCAATATAAGGATGTAGCTGAATTGAAGATTTTTTATCATTACGACCATCACGTAAACTGTAATATGATTCACCCTCAATAAGCTTATCGCCTAAATGTCCATGGTTAATTACATTTCTTGCTTCAGCATACCATAAATAAGGGTCAATAGCAATTAGATAAGTGTCTCCATTCTCATCTTGGAATGTTCCTTTATACTGTTCTGATAAACGGTTAATTTCGCTTTTTATTTGATCTTTATTTTCTTTATTGAACTTTGTTAATTCTTTACTAATCAGATTATCTTTCGCATCCCCAGTAAGTAAGGGATATTGTTGATTTATTTGTTGCTCTATAATACCTTTGAAATGTGAGTTAACCGTACTAGCTGCCCAATCATCTGTAGCTGGAAGGGAAGAAGGCATCATTCGTAGATGGGTTGAAACGGTAATAGCGATTATTAAAAGAATCAATGGAATTAACCAATATTTGTGTTGATTGAATTTAGTTTTTACATCTTTCAAATCAATAGACATTTCATCTTTCTCTTTTGATTCTTTTTTAGATTTATTACTAAATAAATTAGAAAGTTTTTTTTTGATATCAGAAATCTTGATTACTTCTTCTTTTTCTATGTTCTCAGATTGTTCTTTTTTCTCGTGTTCCACCTTAAATCATTACAGAAAGAGGTGGTTTATAAAGATTGTTATACATTTTTGTTATTGAAGTCTTCTGATGGTTCTTTCTAGAAAGTACCTTTTAAATCAGTAAGTTTTAATATGAGTTAGTTTTTAGTTGTTTTAATGGTTAACTGTGAACTTTGTGGAAGAGGAGGAAATCTTATTTCAGTTTTAGTTGAAAAAGTAGAAATGAAGGTTTGTTCTGGATGTTCTGGTTATGGGAAAAAACAGGAACAAATTCGGGGAAGTTATGGTGGAAAGTCTTCTTTTGTTAAAAATAAGAAAGAGTTCAAGGTAGTTGATTCGGTGAATAAGTTATTAAGAGAACAAAGGGAAGGACGGAATATGTCTCAGTCACAATTTGCAGATTTGTTACAAGAACGAGAGAGTGTAGTGGCAAAGTGGGAAAATGGAATTTTAAAGCCTTCAGTTAATAGAGCTCGTGATGTTGGGAGAGTTTTAGGATTAAAGTTAACTGAAGAAATTAAGGAAGATGGAACTGTAGTCTTGAGTTCTAAGAAGCCAACAGATTCTTTTACATTAGGTGATTTTATTAAAAAACCGAGAAAAAGACTTTAACACTTTTAATAATATTCTAAGAAGTGAGTTTTTTACATTCTTCAGGTTTAGCTCTTTTTGTGAATTCATTGCAAATAGCCTTAAACAAAGGTTCAACCTTAGTATGACCTTGCAATACATTGTTTTCTACAACAACGCTAGGGAACGTTGTGATATTGTATGACTCTAACAGAATTTCAATCATCGGTTCATCTTTGAAAGCTGAATTGAACGAGAAAACTAATACTTTGTTTTGTAGTTTCTTTTTAATGTAATCTAAGATCTTACCCTGGGTATCATTCTCATCATCATCGTAAAAATAGATTACTTTGACGTTATCCTTTTCACACTTCTGGTCAATCTCTTGCGAGATCAATAGGAATTGGACCTCAGTAAGGAAATAATCTCTCAATTGTAAATCAAATTCGTCTGGACTGAAAATTGATTCCTTATCATAATCAATAATAATACTCATTTTTTTTGCTAATTCATGAATGTTAGTCTCAATGACCTTGTTTAATGCGTTACAGTCAGAAAAACCGGAATCAATGTAAGTTTCTTGGAGCTGTAAGCTTCTTAGGTTTAGTTTCTCGTTAAGGTTAATTTGTTTTGAGTCATTGAGACGGGCTTTCTCTAAAGCCATACCAGTGAGAATTCCTCCAAAGAAGATTATTACAGTGAGAATGAAAGCGATAAGGTATTTCTTAGAACTGATTTTTCTTTCCATTTTTGGTTTTTGGAAGAAAGGGTATATAAAGATTAGGGATGTTTTTTAGATAGTTTAGAATGGGTATTTAACCCCAGAAGTTCTTTTTCTTTCTAATGAACATGAAAGCAATGTAAGTCCACGTGCCCGTAATAAACAAACCGTAAATGGTAATGTAAGAAACCAACGCAATCCAAGTTCTACCATAATTAGTAATCTTTTCGTTAATTAGCCTGTAAGAATAAATCATGACAAAGAAACTTAACACAATTAATGTGGAAGCAATGAACATTTTTCCAAAAGGGAGACTAAGGAAGTTGAAGGAAAAAGTTAGGCTTTTGATGTGGGTAATAATGTCAAAATTAATGGAAGCAAGAGCGTGGTACCATTGAAGGAGTTTAGTGAAAGCTTCCCGAACTAGTAAAGATGTTAAGAGGATGGCAATCGCTCCAGATAGGATGATGGTGGGCATTCTAACCATCCCAAAGTCTCCATATTTTTTATTAAACATGAGTTTCTTATAACGAATGGTGTTGTCAACTGAACCTTTATACCAACGGACACGTTGCCAGAAAAGTTTAGACCAAGTGTTAGGAGCTACAGTTTCAACAGTAGCATCAAAGGTTTGGATAATCTTACCATGGTGTTTTTGAATTCTAATCGCAAGCTCAAGATCTTCAGTAATGGTTTTTTCATCATAACCACCCAAATTATTAATTAATTTAGTGTCATAAACACTGAAAGGTCCAGGAGTTACATGAATACAATCTAACTGAGAATTAAGATGTTTATAGAACATATTAACAACATACTCATGCCATTGAATTTTTTGTAAAACGTTTTCAGGTTTTTTTACTTTTAACAAAGGACATACTGCAGCAACAGTTTCATTTTGAAAGTAAGGAATCATTGCTTTAATACCATTAGGAGAAATGAAAGAGTCAGCATCAAGACAAGCAAAGAATTTTCCTGTTGCTTGCTTCAAACCCATGTTTAAGGCTGCACCTTTCCCTTTATTTTGTTGATTAATAAGAGTGATATTGTTTTCAGAATGTGACTTAATAAAATTTTCAATAATATTTTGAGTATTATCTTTAGAACCATCATTAATAACAATTACTTGTAACTTTTCTTTAGGATAATCAAGATTTGTAACAGAAGTTAGAGTTTCCAAGATAGATCCTTCTTCATTATAGGCAGGAATTAACACTGAAAATAAAGGGAGTTCACCTTGCCAAGGTTGTTTTGTTTCGTTTTCTTCATTTTTTGAGGTGAATAGTACTAAAAGCCAGAAGATCGATAAAAATAAAAGTAAGAAATAGGTGCTAAATAAAACTACATCCAATAAAGCTATTGTCATTTTTCGTTAAATCCCCATACTTCTGTAGTTGCTGTGTTGAAGAGTAATTTAAAATGTTCTCTATCCAGGAAACCATATATTCCAGTTTTTTCTGGAAAATGTTCCTGAGTATTTTTGTTTAAATAAATTACAGTAATCCCATTTTTGGACATTGTAGTGATAAAATCGCTAATGTCTGTATTTTTTAAAATTTGATCCGTGGTTTCTTCTTTTGCATCTTTGAAATTGTGAAAATTGTTGAAAGATTCTCTATTACCCAAATATTCAATAAAATACCCATTTTCTGGACTTGAAAAAATGACTTCTTCTTCAACTAAGCTTTTTTTAATCCAAGTTAATGCAGTAAAATCATCTGCTGTTGGACTCATGTCTGGGATTGTATTGAGGAAGCTAAGCGATGAAAATAGAAGGCCTAACAATAAAAGCATGAAAGAAAGACGTTTTGCTACAACAAAAGTCCATTTTCTTTCAAAAATGTTGATAAATGTAATAGTTGCTAGAAAAACAATTACTAAAGAAAGTAAATAAGCAGTATTTGTATTAATAAGATATGTAATGATACTAATCCCTCCTAATAAATAAAGAATATTAAACTTTTTTCTTTTCCATGTTAACGAAAGGCCAATAATTCCTAACAAAAGAAGGAAAAAGCTAATGTTCCCATCTAACCCAAAATCAGAGATTAAGTCGTCTGAAATGTTTTGACTATGGAAAGGTCCTTGCATGAAGGGTGTTTGGAGAAAGAAAAGGTTGATTAGAAAAAAAAGTCCAAGAACTGCTATAGATATTTTTAATGCTAATGATTTTTTGTCGCTATAATGCCATTTCATTCCTAAAAAGATTAGTAAAAAAAGGCTACTTAATCCATCAATAAAAGTTGTCAAGGCAAACGGAACTAAAGCTAAGTGTTTTAATTTATTATTATTTTGTAAGACAAACCCTAACAAAATTAGGAAAATGACTAAACTGTAGGATGAAAGTGAAGCAAGACTTCTTAAGAAGAATGGAGAAATGATTGTAAAAGTGCTTGCAATTAAAGTGAACTTTTTTGAAATTTTCATGTGTTCAGCAAGCTTTAGGAATAAGTGGAGAACTCCTAGTGAAAGAAGTAACGGAATAATTAAGATGGCAGGTTCGCCAAATTGTTGAACCAAATGGAGTAAGTAATATTGACTGGTCTCAACGCTAGGAGAGATTGCTTGTGAAAGGTGGTAATAAGACTCTTCACCAATTAGCAAAGGTCTCCCCGAGATTAAATTGATTGAAAGGATGGATACAAAGAGAATTAAGATTAAAACTGTTAGGTACCATTTTTGGTTTCTAACAAGATTTTGGAAGATCTTACTTTTATCACCAATTAATTCTTGTTCATTCATTTGTAAGTTCTCCTAAGACACATTTTCCTTCATAAATACGGGTTTCATTTTTGTAAATTCTTTTGAAGCATTTTGGTTCCCGGTAACTTAGGGCACCAGGATATTTTTCTTTAGCATTTAAAGTAAGGATAGTGTAATCCACACTATATTTATTTAGTAATTCAATCGCTTCAGTTTCAAACTTTGTTTTAAACAAAGAATCTATATCTTTGAATTTTTTGTCAATATCTGTAATCCCACCAAATTTTGAATCCATTACATTTTTTCTTTCACTGAAATAACTAATTAAATGACCCTCTTCAATTAATGAAAGGACTGTTGAATTTTCAGGAGTATTATTTTTAATCCAAATGAAAGCGTTAACTTCTTCATTGGAAGGTAGATTTTGACTTTGAGCTGCAACAATTGTAAAAGGGAGCATTGTTATCAATAATAAAATTATCATAGCAATTTGAGTCCAGCGTTTTACCCAAGCAATTTTGGTTTTGTTAAGATATATTTCTAAATCTTTGAAGAATACTGAAAAGAGAATTGCTAAAGTTAAACCAAAGAAACTAAGGGAATGTTTGAATTGGATTAATTGAAACCAGGTAAGTAAAGTTGTAGCAATAACTAAACTAATTATGAAAAATGTGGTTTTTCTTTTTAACTCAAATAGGGATCGGTAAACTACAAAAATACCAACAATGAAAGGAATAATGCTAACCAATAAAAGAGATTGTCCAATTGAAAATGAAGGGAAATATTCTTGAATTATCTGTGGGGGAACGTTTTGCCAGATGAAAGAAATTCCGTTTCGAATGATGGATTCTTTGAAAAATAAGAATTGGGACCAAGTGTAAAAAAAGAATGAGAAAATTATAAGTTCAGTTTCAACACGGCTTATTTTTTTCTTCTCTAGGATAGAGAGTCCGATGTAAACTAGGAATCCAACAAGTAATATCCCTGTGGCTCCACTGGTAAGGGAAGCGAGAATGAAAGAGATAATGTAAAGAGTTGCTTTTTTTTCTTTAGTTGCTTTAAGGAAAGCATAAATTGTCAAGAATATTAGTGGAAAAAATAAAGTTTCTGGAACAAATGAATTAGTATAAAATGTGGCAGGGAGAAGGCCTGCAATAAAACTGCTTATCAAAGAAGAACTATGGTCATTTGTGAGTTGCTTGCTAATAACGTAAATAATAATCACTAATAATGAAAGGAGAAGATTTGGAAGAACCTTCGATACAATCTCAATGGGAAGGATTAAGTTAAATCCTGCAGCTAAGTAATGGAACGTAGGAAGAAAACGATGAGTTGATCCACCATATGATAATGGGTCGTCAAATAAAGGCATCCCTGTTTCCGTGATACTCTCAACTTGTCTTAAATGGAAGTATGAATCGTAAGTTAAATTAGGGGTTGTAAATGAAATAACTAACCGCAAAATAAAAATTACTAAGAATATTGCTAACAAACCTCTCCATTCTTTTTTTTTCATTCTTTAATGGAAGGAGATAATGGTTTATAAATCTGTCCGCAATGTTTAAAACTAGAAGCGTTTGGTAACCATTATGGGAAAATTGTCAACTGGTGCAGATTTTTTTGATACGTTTTTAGATGGAGGCTATGATAGTGATGTGGTTACAACATTATATGGTCCTTCAGGAAGTGGTAAAACCAATTTGTGTTTATTGGCTGCAGTTAAAGTGGCTGAGCAAGGTAAGAAAGTTTTGTTTTTAGACACAGAAGGTGGAATAGCCGTAGAAAGAATTAGGCAACTTACCATTAATTATGAATCCGTTCTGGATAAAATCATGTTTCTTAAACCACTATCTTTTCAGCAGCAAATTGAAATTTTTGAGAATTTAAGGTCTCTTGTTACTGAAGAAATTGGATTAATTGTAGTGGATTCAATTGCAATGTTATACAGATTAGCTTTAGGTGGAAGTGATGATATATATAACGTAAATACGGCGCTAGGTAGACAGATAGCTTTCTTAGTTGAAATGGCGCGTAGTAAAAGTATTCCCGTATTAATAACAAATCAGGTTTATTCAGATTTTGATAAAAAAGATGCAGTTAAAATGGTTGGTGGTGATTTGCTTAAATATGGTAGCAAATGCTTGATTGAACTGCGAAGGTTTAGTGGATGTCGTGGAATGGTATTACAAAAACATAGACATTTGCCTGAAGGCGGTGAACTTAGATTTAACATTATTGGAACCGGGATCACGGAATTAAGTGATAATTAAGGGTGGTTCATAAAAAATAAAATATTTTTGGGAAGTTCCAAAATCTTAAAGATATCTAGAAACCTTTATAAATAAACAACTGGTTTAAGAGAGTACAGCCGAAGTGTATCAATTATAGGATGCATGGAACTACATGAGGCAAAAAAAATTGTAGGCAAGACTAGTTCTTGTTTATTGGAGATATAAAAAAATGACTGAGCAAGAAGAAAATTTATTGTTGGATTCAAATGAGTATTTGAAAAGTGGAATTCATATTGGAACCAAATTTAAGACAAAGTACATGGCTAATTTTATTTATAAAACAAGGCCGGACGGATTAAGCGTTTTAAACTTAAAAAAAATTGATGAACGGTTAAGAATTGCTATCAATTTTTTGACACATTACGAATCTAAAGATATATTGATTGTTTGTAGACGTGAGAACGGATGGAAAGCACTTAAAAAATTGGGAGAGTTAACTGGGATGAATGTTATAATCGGAAGATATCCCCCTGGAATTTTGACCAATACAAACTTAAACACATTCACTGAACCAAAAGTGCTTGTGGTGAGTGATCCTTGGCCAGATAAAAATGCTGTAGAAGATGCTTTCAAAGTAGGTATCCCCGTAGTTGCATTATGTGACACAAACAATCAGTCAAACAAGTTAGATTTAGTGATCCCTTGTAACAATAAAGGTAAAAAATCTGTTGGACTATTGTATTATGTCTTAGCTCGTGAATACATGAGGGCTAAAGGTATGTTAGCTAGTAATGAAGAGTTACCTGCAACCATTGAAGATTTTACTGAAGATTAAATTTTTTCTTTTTTCTTTTTTTAAAATATGTATCTATATTATTAATTCTATAACCCTGACAAAATCATCCTCTTATACTCACATAACATTTCATTTTACATAACCTTTAAAAGGCTCTTCTTTTGTTTTATCTCAATGAAGAAGATAGTGGTTATCGGTGGTGGGACAGGTAGTTTTACAGTTCTAAGAGGTCTTAAAAAATATGACCTTGATATCAGTGCCATAGTCTCCATGGCAGATGATGGTGGTTCAACAGGAATATTGAGAGATGAATTAGGTGTCTTACCTCCTGGAGATGTAAGGCAATGCATAGTGGCATTATCAGATTCAAGCAGATTAATGCGGAGTTTAATGGATTATAGATTTGATAATGGTGGATTATGCGGACATAGCTTTGGGAACATATTATTGTCTGGTTTAGAAAAAGTTACAGGTAGTTTTGAAAAAGCAGTTGAAGAAGTTGGAAAAATTATGAAAATTAAAGGGAAAGTTATACCCGTTACAACAAATCAAGCTCGGTTACACATGGTGTTAGGAAATGGAGTTGTTCTTAAAGGGGAAAATGAAATTTTACAAACACAAGACTCATTAGTTGGATTTAAGAGCATTTACCTTGAGCCGTTTCCAAACGCTAACCCACGAGCATTAGACGAAATTATGAACGCAGATTTAATTGTGTTTGGACCTGGCGGATTATACACAAGTCTTATACCAAGTTTACTTGTTGGTGGAGTTGCCGAAGCGTTAAGAGAAACTAAAGCAAAGAAAGTTTTTATTGTAAACCTAATGAACAAGAAAAAACAAACACCAGGATTTAAAGTCAGTGATCATTTAAGAAGTATTAAACAGTTTATAGGGATGGACCCTTTTGATTTTGTTTTGTTTAATGGAATGCAACCTGAAGAAAGTTTGATCTCTGTATATTCTGAAGAAAGTGAGTTGGTTGAAAATAATCTTACAGGAGATGAAAGAGTTATTATTGCAGATTTGTTAGATGGTAAGAAACAAGAGTATGATAAAAGTGATGCAATAGCTAGTACTCGAGCTTTGATTAGACACGATTCACATAAGCTAGCAGAGGAGTTGATGAAAATTGTTAATAATATTTGATTTAGATGACACTCTTATAGACAGTTGGAATGGTAGTATGCCAATCAAGTTTAAGGAAGTGATTGATTTTCTTTCTTCTAAAGGAGTTGAAGCTAGCTTTGAAAAGTTATGGGAAATTAATGAACAGGCTTCAAATGGAACTGAAGCTTTAGATAAATATTTTAAGATTGAAGGAATTAATGATTCTAAGTTGATTAAGGAAGCAATTGACCTTTATTACACTAAATCTACTCAAGAATTTTCAATTAAGCTAGTGGAAGGGGCTAAGGAATTGCTTGAAAGTTTGAAAAGTCATACATTGGTGGTTGTAACCCAGGGAGAAGAACAATGGCAAATGGAAAAATTTCCTCGAGCAGGTTTAGATGAAAAATTGTTTGCAAAAATTATTGTTACACCTAAATATGATAAAGGTGATTGTTATTCTGAATTGTTGAAAGAGTTTTCAATTAAAGCTGTTAATTCTTTAGTGATTGGTGATAAATATAAAACCGATTTGTTACCAGCCTCTAAATTGGGAATGAAGACAGCCCATATTAAGTGGGGAAGGGGTAAAATAATAGTGCCTAATGAATCTGAAGTTGATTACATAGTTAGAAATCTTAAAGAACTTCAAGCGATTATTGAGGGGTTAGATTAATATAGTTTATTATTATTATTATTATTATTATTATTATTATTATTATTATTATTATTATTATTAAATTGAGGTGTTTAAAAGATGAAAAAAGTTATGATATTAATTGTTTTAATTGCAGCTATGTTTGTATTAGCTGGATGTGGTAGTGAAGATAGTAATGATGATAAAAGTGATGTGAAGCTTTCTAAAGCGGAATTTGTTCTGAAAGCTAAACAAGATGCAGCTAAGGCAGTTAAGAAAAAAGGAGCATTAGCAGGACAAGCGATTGGTGCTATTTGTTCAACTGATGAACAATGTTCTCAAGGAGTCACAAGTGCAGGTGAATATTGTAATAATGGAAAATGTGCTTTAACAACTTGTCAAGTGGTTACACCTGGGTGTACTGATGGTTGGATTTCTGATGGTTGGTGTGATGAAAGTTGTAATATAGCTGGTTGTCAATCTGATGGTGGAGATTGTAAAGATAAAAAAACTCTAAAGGATCCTGATGCTTGTCTTGCAGCTGGTTGTGATCCCGTTGGGTGGGCCGGAGATGCTTTTTGTGATGCTTCCTGTAATAATGTAGCGTGTGAATTTGATTTAGGAGATTGTGCTGAAGAGAATGCTCCAGTGGAAAATGTAAGTTGTACTCCTAAAACTACTGCAGCTTGTACCTTAGATGTTTGTGGATTCATTGATGATGGGTGTGGTGGACAAGTACAATGTACAGATAATTATGATAGGGATGATTCAGGGTACTGTTTAGTTGGAGAATCTTGTGATGATGCAACTGATTGCATTACTTTTTTCTGTGATGAAGGTTTTTGTGCAGCTGCTAAACAGTGTGATGATTCAGATGGTAAAAATTATAGTTTGAAAGGTGAAACTAATGTTTACATCTATAACCAGAAAGCTGAAGATTCTTGTAAGGATGCAAGTACTTTAAATGAGTCTTTCTGTAATTCCGAAGATAAGATGGATAATGAATTAATCCCTTGTAAAAATGAATGCAAGGATGGTGCTTGTGAATTATCAGATTCTTGTACTAAAGTAAGTGTTTATAATCAAGGAATTGTTCAACATGGTAAAAATGATTATGGTCCCATTAATTATTATATTAAGGCGAAATATATCACTGATAAAAACGCTAAATTATATATGGATTATGAGCTCTTACCAAAACTAGTTAAGGGTGATTCTTATACATTTGTAAATGATTATTATAATGGGAAATCACTCTACTTAAAGGATATTATTTCTGGTCAAGGATTTATCTCTGCAGAGGTATGTATCATTGATAAACCTCTTTCTAAAAATGTAGTTACTCAAGATGTCACCTCTTGTATAGATACATTTAGTCTATTAGAGGGAGAAAGTACTGATGCATTGGCTTTGGGGAAGAAGTATACTGTCAGTTTAAATAAAGTAACTGGCGATTTGGTGAATGTCACCGTAAATTCAATATCTGGAGAACTAAAATTGAATGTTGTGACTATTATTAATGGATTAAAACTAAGTGTTCTTGAGAGTGAGTTTTCGCCTACCAAAAATGTTAAGGAAGTAACATTTTGTTATAATGTTGGTTAAGGAGTTAAATTCTCCATTCCTAATATTAGAAAAATGGGAGAACGTTGGGGTTGTTCAGTGTTCCTAAATCCATAACCTTTAAAACTATTTTTCTTTTTTCTTTTTTTAATGAAAGCAGTCATATTAGCAGCAGGGAAAGGAAGCAGGTTAATGCCTTTAACAACAAGTGTTCCAAAATCTTTGATTTTGATAAATGGTGTTCCCCTTCTTGAACGAATGTTGAAGCAACTTAAAGAAGTTGGTATCATGGATGTCGTAGTGGTAGTACATCATTTGAAAGGGGAAATTATGAATTATTGTTCTGGAAGTCCATTTGGAATGAATGTGACTTGCGTTGAGCAGGAAGAAATGAAAGGAACCGCAGATGCAGTCTTATGTGCTGAATCTCACGTTGTTGGAAGGTTTCTTTGTATCGCAGTAGACTCTTTCTTTGAAACCTCTTTGTTGAATGAATTGATTAATACTGAGGGTGGAGTTATTACTTGTAAAGAAGTTGAAGATCCTTCTCGTTTTGGTGTGCTAGAAGTTGATGGTGAAGATGTTATTGGGATTGTTGAAAAGTCTTCAAATCCTCCTTCAAATTTAGCTAACTTTAGCGTTTATGTTTTTCCACATGAAATATTTGATGCATGTAAAGAACTGATCCCTTCAGCTAGGGGCGAATTTGAAATTACAGATGCGATTAATCTTTTGATTGAGCGAGGGGTGGAATTTAAGTATCTTAAAACTGAAATTTTGGATATTGGTACTCCTGAACAGCTAAAGGAAGCGGAAGAGATTGATAAAGCGAATTAAAATTGTTTCTTAGAAACTTTTATCAAGAATGGTGTGGTTTTGTTTATTATGGATATATATGAACCTGCAGAAGACTCTTATTTGTTACAAGAAGTAGTTAGGGATGAAGTACATGGAAGGGTTCTAGACGTAGGTACGGGAAGCGGTATTCAAGCTTTAACAGCCGCAAAAAGTAGTAGGGTTAGAGAAGTTGTGGCAGTTGATCTTAATCCAGATGCTGTTAAAGAGTTGAGTGGTAAAAATAGAAAGGTTTCAGTTTTTCAAAGCGATCTTTTTGAGAAGGTTACAGGTAAATTTAATTTTATAATCTTTAATCCTCCATATTTACCACAAGATAAAGGGATAGTGGATGCTGCATTATATGGTGGAAAGAAAGGGTGGGAAATTTCTGCAAGGTTCTTTTCAGATGTTTCAAAATATCTTATTGGAGATGGAAAAATATTTTTTCTTTTCTCGACGTTAACAAATAAGGAAAAGATTGAAGAGTTGATAAGTTATAATTTATTGGAGTTTAAGGAAGTTGCTTCGCAAAAAATCTCTTTCGAAACACTTTATGTTTATGAGATTACTAAAAGTAAATTGCTAAGAGAATTAGAAAGTAAATTGGTTGAAGGAGTTAGTTATTTTACTGAAGGTAACCGAGGAATCATTTATACCGGAACCTTAGATAAAGGTAAAATGGTCAAAAGTCATATTTCTAAGAGTAGCAAAGTGAATGTTGCCATCAAAGTTGAGAAAAGAGATATGGGTCGAGTTGATAATGAAATTAACTGGTTGAAAATCTTGAACAAAGAAAGGATCGGTCCGAAAATGTTGTTTTCTGGAAAAGATTATTTTGTTTATGAATTTGTGGAAGGTGAATTTATTTTAGATTATGTTGAAAATCATTCAAAGTCTGAGATTGAGAAAGTGTTGAAGGAAGTTTTATTTCAATGCAGGAGAATGGATCAATTGGGGATGACAAAAGAAGAAATGCATCACCCGCAGAAACATGTTTTAATTGATAAACGTGCCAAGGTAGTCTTACTTGATTTTGAACGATGTACCAGGACGGATAAACCTCAGAATGTTACTCAATTTATAGAGTTCATTTGTCGTTTGAAAAAACCGTTAAATTTTAATGTTGATTTATTACGAGAATTGGCTGCAAATTATAAAACTAGTTATTCTAAAGATGATTTTAATACCATTGTAAACTCTCTGGAGATCTAATTCCCTTTTTTAACTCAACCGGTCGCCAATCATCTTGCACAAGAGTTGCTCCTAACCAATTGGCTAACGCTTCCGGGTTGCCAATGGTGGCTGAAAGGCCAATCAATTGTGGTTTGATAATGGACTTAAGAATTGTTAAGACTATCTCTAAGGTTGGACCCCTAGTGGAGTCGTTTAGTAAATGAATTTCATCAATAACCACCGTTTTTACTTGGTTAATCCATGAAATTTGGTGCCTAAGTAAAGAGTCTAATTTTTCTGTTGTTAATATCAAAAGGTCATAGTTTCCTAAGTATGAAGAGTCTGAATCAACATCCCCCGTAGCAATTGTAACTTTGTAGGGGGTGTCTTGGAGCAAAGTTTGGTATTCTTTATATTTTTCATTAGCTAAGGCTTTTAGTGGAACAAGGTAAATTGATTTTCCTTTGCCTAATGTATTAGAAATAGCCATAGTTGCAACAAGAGTTTTTCCTGAAGCAGTAGGTGCACAAGCAAGGATAGATCTATTATTAAGTAAACCCGCTTCAACAGTCTTAGCCTGAATGGGAGTTAGGGAAGGAAAATTGGAATACTTCTGTTTGAAAAATTCAGGTAAAGGTAGGGTTTTAGGGTCCATAGTGTTTGATTAAGAGCTAGTTTTATAAATGTCTTTACTTATAGGAGGGTTATGAAGAAACTAGAACTATGTTCTATAACTTTCTTCTTTTTGTCATTTTGGAATGATGAACCTTTTAAACGATGTTTTTGTAATGTTTTAAGGCTTGACATCATGTGTGGCGTTTTATTGAGCTCTTATATTGCGAAAGACTTATAAACCAAATTTCTGTTATTGGGCATAGTCTCGACTATAAACTATAGTTGATATTCATGATCGATTGCCGTCGTGGAATCGAAAAGGCTTGTCGGAAGGCAAGTGTTTCGAAATTTTCGCGGAGGCTTTCTGAGGAAAAGAGACATTCAAACACGGAGGTGTGTTTAAAAATGAAAGTAAAAAGAATGGTTAAGCGTTTATTCGCTGTCGGTGCTGGAGTAGCAATGCTCGGTGCTACCGCAATGGGCGCAATGGCTGCCGATTTGAGTACCTACCCTGATTTCTTGGTAGACTCAGCAACAGGTACCTTCAATGGTTCAGTTGTAATTGGAAGCAATGCTCTTGGAGCAGATACAGCTGGTGCAATTGATATCACTGGTTCAATGAAATATGCTGCTGCAGCTGCTGGAACATCTACTAGCGTCTCAGGAGATGCTTGGATGGTTAAAGCTGGTTCCGATGTTTTAGAGTTTGGTGAAAATATTGGTCCTTCAACTGGTGGAGTTGTTGATTTCCTAGATGACAGTGATTTAGGTGCTTTAGAAAGTGGTTCCTTAAGTAACTCTAAAGGTACTTTTAATTATGAACAGTTTTTACACTTTGATAGGGGTGTGATTAACACAACTTATGCTAAAGATGATGAAGATAAAACTGCTTTGTTCATGAAAATTAAAGATGATTTACAGTTTGCTCGTTATGAATTAAACTTCCTTGAAGCAGCTAAGTCAGATATTGATGCTAGTGAAAGTTACAAGTTAGATGATTTCCAAGATAAACAAATTACTATGTTTGGTAACACTTATAACATTGTAAAAGCTGTTTCAGGTGGAGCAAATAGTAACCGAGTTGTTTTAACTTTGATGGCTGGTTCTACAAGTGCATCACTTGAAGAAGGTGGAGCTCCTGGAGAATATACTATTGATGGTAAAACTTACAAAGTTGAATTAACTTTTACAGATAGTAGTGATAGAGCTAGATTTTCAGTTAACGGAAAAACAACTCCTTTATTAGATGAAGGGGACACAGAAACTCTTGATGATGGAACTGTTCTAGGATTAACTGGAGTAGATTACCAAGATTATGCTGGTGGAATTCACAAAGCAACTTTCTTTTTAGGAGCAAATAAAATTGTTCTTGAAGATGATGACGTTACTGTTGCAAGTTCAACTGATGAATTAACTGTTAATGAAGAAACTATTGATGGTGCAGACATTATTATTAGTGGATCAATTACTGATAATGCAACTTCTGCAACTGAAGATGGTGAATTACAGCTTGATTACATTTGGGTTAACATGACTTCACAGGATGATTATTTCATTGCTGCTGGCGAAACGTTAAGTGAACAACCTGAGTTAGCAGAAAAAGGTTTGTTATTCAGTGGTAATTGGGATATTCAGTTTGAAGGAGCAGATGCTTCAGTTGAAACTGATGAAATCAAAGTGCAGGATAAGAGTGGTGAAAAAGAGTATGATTTAACTTTTACTAACGTAAAAGGTGATATCATTACTTTACCTTTCGCATATGCTAATGCAAGTGCTACTGTAAGATTAGGTGATCAGAACGACGCTTTAACTTTGAACAACTCTCGGATTGCAGATGACCAATACTTTATCTTAAACGATGATACTGATGAAGATTCAGTAACACATGTAGTTCAGTTTAAAGGTACAGATGACATTGGTAATTCAAACCCACAAGCTAAATTTAAAATTTTAGCAACTGGTGAAACTGTGAGTCGACCAATTACCTTTGGAACAGGCGTAAATGGGGCAACTGGTACATTGAAGTTATCAGGTACAACTTACACCTTTACAAATGTATCTAATAGTGTTACCACTTACCAGATGGTGGGAGGAAATGCTACACATGCAGTTAGTTCCAAAAATTGGGATATTGCGGTTACAGGAGGGTCTGCAACTTATGCTCAAAGTCTTAGTAATGTAAATATCTTGCAATCAAACTACTTGATTACTAATGGTGGAGCAAGGGTTAATTTGCATACCTTAATGAATCAGAGTGCTCCTAACGCGGGGACTGTTTACTACAATGTAACCTTGATTGATTCAAATGGAGTGGATGACCAGGCTGGAACAGTTTCTAACACTGCACCTTACTTAGTGTTTGGTTCTAATCTGACTGCTGCAAGTAGTGAGTTAGACTTTTCAGCAGTTATTGGAATCACTTTAACTGCACCTGATAACGATAACGACAACACCTATGGTTATAGTACAAATGGGGCATGGGTACATAGAAGTAGTCCAAGTGGAAGTACTTCCGCAGATACTGTGACTATTGATTGGCCGCAGGAAGAGCGAACCATGTTAGCTTACGTAACAAGTGGTGCAACAACCACTGTTAAGAAAGCTGGCGGAAACATGCAATTAGTTCAAGTTGACTCAACTAAATTGGATGCTGACGTAACTGATGTAGCTGCAGAAAACTTACTTGTTGTAGGTGGACCTTGTGCAAACAGTGTTGCTGCTAAGTTAATGGGTAACAACGCAGACTGTACAGCTGGATTCGAACTTGGAAAAGGAAGAATTAAGTTGTTCACAAACGGCGACAAAGTAGCTATGTTAGTAGCAGGTTACAGTGCAGACGATACTAGATGTGCAGCGAAAGTTGTAATGCATAGATCAGCTGAACTAACCGGTGATGACTTAGTTGTAAGTTGTACCAACTTAGCGTACAATGCGGCTTCAATTAGTCAAGCTGTCCAAGCTGTAGAATAAACCAAATAGGTTTTTTTTCTTTTTTTTTCTTTTTCTTAGAAATGTTTTTATAGATTGAATTCTTCGTATCTTATGGTGAAAACGTAATTTGTATAGAAAATATGTCCCAATAGGGTTGGTGTTTTTGTTAGGAGTGTTATCATTTTTCTTAGTTAAACCGCTATTATTAGCAATTTTTTTAGGAGGAATTCTCTCATATTTGCTTCTACCAATTTATAAGTGGTTAGTTAAAAAGCTTAAAAATAAAACCATTGCAGCATTATTAGTTTGTTTTGCTACGATTATTATATTAGTGGTTCCTGGAGTTTTTTTCATGAAAGCGCTTGTAGAAGAGTCTTATTTTCTATTTGTTCTTGTTAAACAGAAGCTTGCAATTGGCTTTTTTAGAAATTGTGAGAATCAATTTTGTCAAATGTTAACGGAACTGGGGAACAATAATATCTTTGCTGGACAAATTGAAGAGTCAATTAAAGGGTTTACAACTTGGATTGTTGACAAAGTCTCTGAGATATTAATTGGTCTTCCAAGTGTATTATTGAACTTGTTTGTAGTATTCTTTTCAATGTTTTACTTTTTAAGGGAAGGTAATGATTTTGTTAAAAAAGTTAATGATTTTTTAAGTATGAAGGAACATAGGTATGATTTTATTATGAAACGGTTAACTCAAATATCTCATGGTATAGTTTATGGGTATTTTTTAGTTGCAGTAATTCAAGGTGTTGTTGGTGGGATTGGGTTCTATTTTTTTGGAATCTCTTCCCCTGTATTTTGGGGGATCGTAATGGCTTTCTTAGCTTTGATTCCTTACTTAGGTACAGGTTTAGTTTGGGGTCCAGCTGCGTTGTTTATGTTCTTAGAAGGAATGTTTCAAAATAGTAACCTTTTGATTTTCAAAGGAATTGGGTTGTTATTGTATGGGTTACTAATAGTTAGTTTGTTAGATAATTTCTTAAAACCAAAGCTAATGGGTTCAAAAGCGAAAGTTCATCCAGCTATTATGATGGTGGGTATTCTTGGAGGGGTATTTATGTTTGGACCTTTAGGAGTTATATTGGGCCCATTAGTATTATCTTTAACTTATGTGTTGTTAGATATTTATTTTATTAAGAAGTAGATCTTGCGTATTGAATAAGTTGGTTTAAATATGGTTCTAGGTCTGTTTCTGAGGAGATATGTCTTAGGTGAAAATCTTTGGTGAGTTTTATTTGGTAAGTTTTGAAAATTTTGTCAAGAAGGTTTTGGTGTTTATTTGTGTTAGTGATGCTGGTATAAAACAAACGATTTTTCCCGTAAGTGATGAATTGGTTGTAAAATACATAGTGGGTGTGAGCTTTTTTAATTGAGAGGTAGGTCCCAATAATGAAAATTATAGCGATGAGGATAAATGAAGTTGATTTAACAATTGTTTCTTGAGATCCTCGAAGATCTAGAAGAGCCAGGTTTATCAAGATGCCTAAATAGAAAATTATGCTCAAAGTTATGAGGGTTATGAACTTTGGAATTAAGGCTCGTTTTCCTTTCTGTGCTAAAGCATATTTTGGTTGTTCAATCATTTTAATAAGTGGACCTGCCCGGACTTTCAAATCTTTAAGAGTTTCTCTTAAGAGATATTTGAACCGGGGATCCCCCGCATTTTGACAAAGTTGTAGTCAAGCGGATGTCATAACGACTAGACCACAGGTCCTTGATGTTTGGTTATGGAAGATTTTTTATAAACTTTTGTTTTTGAATTAGTATGGATAAAGAGAGTGAGTTTTTTGAAGAGTTGTTAAAGCAACAGTACGGTCAAGAGGATTTGGTTAAGTTGAAGGAGTTGTCTTCTTCTATTGAGTGGGCTAAAGGGTGGCCTTTGAATGATGTGGCTTTTTGGAACGCAGAAGCTTTCATGTGGGGACATAAGATTTCTAAAGAGAAACGGGATTTGATTGCTTCTGAATTAGGTGGATTGAAGGGACGTAACTTGGATGTAGGTTGTGGGGCTTACAGTTATGTTAAATCAGTTGGGTTTGATTTTTCTTCTAAAATGTTGCAGTTTAACTCTCAATGTTTTGAGAAAGTTGTAGGTGACTTGGAGGAGGGATTGCCTGATTCTTTGGGTAATTTTGATTCAGTTACTGCAGTATTTGTTTTGAACTATCTTGTTGAGTTGGAAATCGCGTTAAATGCAATTAAAAAAGTGTTAGTTTATGGCGGGGAATTTGTAGTGGTGTTATCTGGAAGTGGGTTGAATGAGTGGCAAAAACAAAAGCAAGTTAATGATTTTAGCTTTGATGAATGGAAAGAGGTTTTGGCTAATGTATTTGTTGTTGAAGCTTATCAGAAAGGGAAGTTGTGGTTTTTCAAGTGTTTGAATTATTAAAATAATTCCGAACATATCCAAAATAAATTTTGGCATACAGATAAGTTTAAATAGTATTTTTTCTTAGTTATTTTATAAATGAGGTACTTAATATTTTTGTATCTTTTTAAAAAAATAAAAAAGGTGTTTAAAAGATGAAAAAAATTATGATATTAATTATTTTGGTTGCAGCTATGTTTGTTTTAGCTGGTTGTGGTGATAGTGCTAGTGATGATGGTGATGTTAAATTATCTAAGGTACAAGAAATGAAAAATGCTAAGGGTATAAAGAAAAACGAAAAGAAAGGTTCTCTTGTTGGACATGCAGGTGATGCATCATTTGATTATGGGAATTGTCCTGCTCCTGCGGAAGGTGTAACCTGTTTTGGTTGGGCTGATGATAATTGGTGTGATCTAGGTTGTTATAATGCTCAATGTAATTTTGATAAAAGTGCAGCAGGGAAATCGGATTGTGGTTGTGATAACACAGCTTCTAGCAATCCTTCTTGTGAAAAATCTGGTTTAGTTTGTGGAGCGGATAATATTTGTGTTACTCCTCCACCACCAAAGGATTTAACTCCTGAAGAGAAAGCTCTGCAAGAGGTTTGTCAGGCTAAAGGATGTCCATTAAATTATGTTGGTGATAATTTCTGTGATGATAATGGAGTAACTGGTTATGGTGATGATTGTTTTAACAAAGAATGTAACTGGGATACTAAATTTGGCGAAGATCCTTTACAAAAATCAGATTGTTTAGAAAAAAGAAAAGATGATATTCCAACTGGAAGTCAACAGGCTTGTGTACCTAACTCAAAAAGTTGTACAGATGATAGTGGATCAGTTTTAACTTGTAAAGCTGATGGTAGTGGATTTAGCGAATTAGCTTGTGATTCTGGGAAAACTTGTAGTGAAGGAGCTTGTGTTGCTCCTTTAACTTGTAATGTAGGTGAATCTGTAGGAAAGAAGTGTGTTCAAAATGATAATGACGTTTGGTTTTATGCTGAACATGAGCTTAATTCTGCATGTGAAGCTAGTCCTAAGTTAACTGATGGTTATATTAGTTGGGCTGATCATTGTGATTACACTTGTGATGCTAGTAAAGGTGGATGTAATAATGATGTTGTTGTTTTAAGTTGTGAAGGATCTAATCTTATTAATGAGACAAAAACAACTTGGGATCCAAAAGTTTTTAAGCAAACAATTGATTGTACTACTAATAACTATGACTCTGTGAAATATACTTGTTATCAGGGAACAGCGGGAGATAAAGCTATAGGTTGTGCAACTTGTGGAGCTTCAATTTGTGAAGCTACAGTGGCGTATAACGAAAACACAGCTGGTTTCAATTCTTACTATGGTGTTATTAATGTAGGAGATAAAATCTCGGATTCTGGAGATTGTACTAACTGGTTATATCCTCAAGAGGCTATGTGGAAAAAAGTTGGAACTGTTTCAGGAACTGGTTGTTAACTTAATTTTTTCTTTTTTTCTTTTCTTTTTATAACAAAAATCTAATCTTTAAGTTATTCGAAACATTTTTGGAATATTCCAAAAGTAAAAATTTAGATAATTAATACTTTTGTAATAAGTAAGTTTTATTAAGGTTAATTTCTTTCAAACAAATAGGTGGATAGATGGATCGTTCAGAATTACTCAAAAAATTTGGATTTGAAGATGAAGAAGTAACAGAAGTAGTTATAGGAGAACATGGTAAAACTGGATTCCCTAAACCATTAAAACTTTATAAAATACTTTGGGAAGTACATAATTTAAGTTTAGAAGAACCTTATTTTTGGATTTTAAACACATACAGAGAATATATGCCTAACGTTGAGAAGTTAGAAGATTCTTTCGCTGCAGCAGAAAATTCTGCTTTCTTTGGAGTGACCCAACAAAGGTTAGGTGCACAACAAGATAAAATTTCACAATTTTTAGCAACAACTGGGAAAATGATTAAAGAACTTTTCCAAATGGTTAGAGAATTGCGTATCCTTGATGAAAGGCTAGGGTATTATCAAGATACTTTTGGACAAGAAACTGTTCCACTTAATAAACGAGAAAAAGCCTCCTGCATAACCTTGAAAGGAATGTTTGTCGATTTAGTACAAGGTGGTGGAAAAAGTGCCGCTTCAGTATATGGGATGGCTCGTGAATTAGAATTTATAACTTTACCAGATTTGTTTTTTGATGCCCCTCCATTTGTAGATTCAACGGAGTTGGAAAATTATGTAAATGTTATGAGTAAAGATTTTAACAAATCCGTTCTAAGAGTTTTAGTAAGGCATTTGAGAAATTTTCATGAATGGCGTAAAAGGACTTACAAAGAACATGTTGATAGAAAAAGGTTTATGTTGAAATATTTAGAACAACATTTTCAAATAATTCAAATGTATATTAACTGGATTAAACCTTACCTGAGACATGTTTCTAGCTTGACTTTAAAGGAAAAAAATATGCGTTCTCCAGATTTGATTGCAGCATTTGAAGGAAGTATGATTGATGTTGAAGTTCTTGGGTACTATAACACTCCTGTAGGACATACTGGTACTAACGGTTGTATATTAGCCACATTCAGGTATAGAACAAGGCCGGACATGAAATTTGTAGGTGAAGGGTATCAAAGAGGGCCAGTCCATGCAGGGATGTATAACATGGAACTTCGAGTTTATCAATGGACCAATGAACAAGTACAAAAATATAGAGAATTTAAAGAAGCTGAAAGTATGGAATTAATTGGAGATATTTCTTCTTCAGTAAAAGAAGCAATGGATTCTTTAGGGGAAGAATTAACCCATTACCTTGATCAAGCAAGAGGTGTTAACAAAAAGAAAGATCTTAGCACAGTACCTAGAAGTGGGTTCATGGAAAAAATGTTTGGAGATTTTTACACGCCTGCTCGTAAAAAACCGAAAAAAGTAGAAAGACCCAAGCTGGATAGGGGATTAGTTTATGATCTTGAGAAAGCAAAAAAAGAATTAAAAGGGAAAACTATGATGGCTTGCTGGTTTATGTATAAGAATTTTAAGAAAGCACATCGAATGATTCAGTGGTAAATTTTATATCTGTTAACTGTTTTCTAACCTTATGACTAAAGAATTTGATCATTTGCCACCAGAAGAGCGGATTGAAAAGTTAAAGGAGTTAGAAGAGAAAAAGAAAAAAGAGATAGCTGAAGCTAAAAAGAAAATTGCTGAGAGTAAGGAAGAGATTTCTGATACCCGTAAATGGTTGGATAAAGTTCCAATACCTCAAGTTGGACAAGATGACTTAGAAGGATTAAGCGAAGAAGGAAAAGTTATAGTTAAAGTTAACAAAGGGATTTCTGAAGAAAAAGAGGAAGAAGAAGTTAAGGTTGTAAAGAAAGAAGAATCTATTGATGATTTTTTTTCTGAAGGTGAAATAGTTAGGTTAGAAGCTTCGCATACTGAGTATAAATTAGGATTTTCTGAATCTCAACTTAACCAAGTCTATAAATTAAGTGGGGAACCAGTCAACGCTTTGTATAAAGAAATGAGCTCTTTAAGTTATGACATTGAACAAAAAGGATATGTTTCTAGGAAAGAAGAAGAAAGAGTTAGAATGCTTAGCTCAGCTTTAGAAAAAAGATTGAATGAAGTTTATGGGGGAACTATGTCAGAAGAGGTTGCAGCTAAAAGTCTTTTGACTAAGCAGATGGCTGGACAGATGAGAAATATGTATAAAGGGGATGCAGGTAAAGATAAACCGCAAGACATGTATCATTCTGATAAAGGAACAAATGTTTATCAAAGTGGGTTTGGTGGCGGTAGCAGTTAAGTAAGGTTTATTAAGGTTAATCTCTTTCTTATTCTCATGAACTACATGGGTTATTCAAGTGCTATGGATAGAGGGTATAATGCAGCCCATGAATCAGAACATGATCACGGAGGACATGACCATAACCATGGAAGCGAAGGATTTAGCGTTCCAAACTCAACAAATGATTTAGGTTTAGGAATCTCAGATTTAGGATTTAGTTTTTCTTTAGGACCAGTGCCAAACGTACAGGCAATAGCTGCAAAAATTAGACCAGGATCAAAACGAATTGAGTTAGCTTTCACCGGTACAGGTAAAGGTACGGGACAAAGTCAAACTCCAGAATATTATGGTGAACAACAAAGGCAAGCTTTGCGAGAAATTAGTGAAGCAAACGAAGTTCATTTTACAACTCATAGTGCGTTAGGTATTGCAGGATTAGCAGGAATGGATCAACAAGGTAACTTCTCTAAAGCAAGTAAAAATTTTTCATTACAAGAAGTAAAAAGAGCTATAGAATTCGCTTCAGATGTTGGACGGGGAGGATCAGTAGTAGTACATACAGGGGAGTTTCAAAGGCCAATAGTTGATTCTGATTGGAATCAAACTGGAGAATTTGCAGGTAAATTTAGACAGTTTGAAGATGAAAGTGAAAGGTCATCATACAAAGTAATTGATACACGTACAGGTTCAGTTATCCAAGAAGCTAGGAAAAGTAAACGAGTTGCTCGGCCAGTTTGGAAGAAGTATCAAGAAGGTGACGATCAGTGGGATGAAAGGGAAGGTGGAACCTATAAAGATGAACATGGTAATTCTGTACAGCAAGGAGATTACATAGATTATTTTGGAAACAAATTAGAAATGAAAGATAGAGTTCCAGTTTTTAACAAAGAATTAGATCGGTTTGAAGTTAAACAAATGGATTGGAACGATATGAAAAATGAAGCTATAGAGTTAACTGAAAGAGCAAGAAAGTTTTGGCGAGAAAATAAAGGTAAAAATGGAGGAGCTTGGGAAACTGAAATTTGGAAACGGTTTCAAAACGCAAACTCCGAAGATGAAATTG
>FLOH01001447.1_pt1 | contig 37213 bp, 32 predicted proteins | sample 756751 | NCBI WGS metagenome assembly FLOH01 (sample SAMEA4026879, study PRJEB14308) | marine metagenome | biome: coastal water; material: water | depth 74 m
CTAAACAACATACAAGATACAGGTAATAATATACCAAACAATATACAAAATACAGGTAATAATATACAAACCGAAGACGATACACTAAACAACATACAAGATACAGGTAATAATATACCAAACAATATACAAAATACAGGTAATAATATACAAACCGAAGACGATACACTAAACAACATACAAGATACAGGTAATAATATACCAAACAACATACAAAATACAGATAGTAATATACAAACCGAAGACAATACACAGGACAATATACAAGAAACAGATAGTGATATATCAACCGAAGACAATATAATAGAAGATGGTGTTGATGATCCATTTATTGCGCCGATTGTTTATTCGGGTGGAGGAGCACAGAACAATATACAAGATACAAATAATAATATACAAAATACAGATAGTAATATACAAGATACGGATGATGATACAGAAAACAATATTCAAGATACAAGTAGTAATATACAAGACAACATACAACCGACAACTACTCCTGCTACAACTACAACCGAAACTCCAACCTCGACACCGGATCCCACACCCACCTCAACACCCACCTCAACACCAGACCCAACTCCAACCACAACAATTATCACCACCACAACACCGCCAAGTATCTTAGCCACACTATCTTCATTTATTAAATTAAACGAAGTAGTAAATAATCCAGTTAGTGGCGACGAATGGGTGGAATTATATAATTCAGGAAATGAGACAATTAACTTAACCGATTGGTATATTTGCGATAGCCGTTTAAGTGGGTGCAAAAAAATTACTGGCGAAATCAATCCTAATCAGTGGTTAGTAGTCGATCTCGAAACGAGTAGATTCTTAAATAATGATGGCGACAGTGTTATCTTATTTGACTCTGCCGACCAAGAAATGGATAAAGTTATCTATGGTAATATTTTGGGTACTCCAGATAAAGGACAGTCACTGGCTCGTAATAACGATGGTTATGATACCGATTCTAATGCCGATTGGTCAATAACTAATCAAATTACCAAGGGATTTGCTAATATTATAATTCCAGATGACACTGGTGAATCCAAAATAACTACCACTACTTTGCCAATTCTACCAACTCCAGTTGTTTCTAACATATTTACTTCGTTAATGTTTACTACTAGTACTAATTTGGTTATAGAGGGGACTTGTTCTACTAGTACCGAAGAAATATTAGTTTATTGGTCAGATAAAAAGACAAATATTGAGGATGATAAAAACCTATCTGATTATTTAATTGCGACTACTAGCAAAAAGACTACATCTACTTGGCAATATGAACCCACCTTAAAAAATGGCAATAATTATTATGGTTTCGTGGCCCAAGCAGAAGGTTATCGCAATTCTTCTTCTACTTATCCAGTTGGATTAATTTTTGATATTTTACCACCGCCAGTGCCTAATATTAAAACCTCAGTTTCTTCCACTAGAATTATTGTTCAACTGGAAGGCAAAGATGAGTTTGCTCTTTATACTTATTATGATTTACAAAAATCAATTGATAAAATAAATTGGCAGGATGTAGCTAACAATACTTCTACCAGTGAATTCATTATTGATGGAAATTATGGAGATGAATATTATTTTAGATCTCGTGCTAGTGATAATTTAGGCAATGTGTCCGAATGGAGTGATAAAAACAACATACCAGTTCCGGTCTTAATTGATTTTAGTCATGAAGTCGTAATTAATGAAATAGCTTGGGCTGGAGTTCCAAATTATTCATATAGAGGTTGGATAGAATTATATAATACCACTTCGTCTAGTATTGATATTAGTAATTGGAAAATAGTAATGGACGGCAACGCTTTGAGTATTAAATCTAGACCAAATAAAATAATAGAACCATTCGGTTATTATTTAATTGAACGACTTGATGATAATTCTATTAGAGATATTAATGCCGACTTGATTTATCAAGGTGATGGCTTTAGTAATAATGGTAATCGGTTGTATTTAATTGATGATAACGGCGAATATATTGATGAAGTTAATTGTAGTGACGGTTGGTTTGCTGGAGGAGGAGCACACAATGCCACCATGAAACGAATTAATTCCAGTGCTAGTGGTAATGACAAAAATAACTGGACAGCTAGTATCGGGTTTAGAGTATTAGGTAGAGGCTTTAGTTCAGAATATGTTTATGGATCACCTCGCCAAGTTAATCATGGATTTCTGAATCTTAACTTTGCTCAAATAGAGAATGAAAGGATTCTGTCTCCAGCGAATAATCCATATATTTTACAATATTATGATGTGCCGGTGAATAAAAAATTAATAATTCAACCAGGTGTAGTAATTAAAAGTTATTATAAAGATGCACGAATTGTAGTAGATGGAAGTTTGGAAGCCGTCGGTAATTCTTCCAGCACCATTATATTTACTTCCAGTCGTGATCAGAGCTTTGATAATGTTAATTTAGATAAGGATGTAGCAAATTGGGGTGGGGAAGCGCAAAGTAGAGATTGGCAGGGGCTATGGTTTAAAGCTGGATCAGTTGGCGTGATTGATAATGTTGAACTTAGGTATAGTGGAGGTAATTTTCGATTAGCTCCGGCATTACCAACTAATTATTCTCAGAGTATTAGAGCTGAAGGAGCTAATTTATTAATTAGTAATACGGTGTTTAATCAGGGTGGTGAGTATTTTGTATATTTACAAAACAGTTCTACTACTTTAGATAATATACAATTTGATAACGCAGATGTGCCGGTTAAAGCCGATGAGGGAGTATTAAAAATGGATACGATTGAATTTAAAAATTTGAGTAGTGATAAAGGAGTATTAGAGACCAATAATATTTGGCCGGATATTAGTAATTTTACCTTTGTTAGTACCACTAATCAGTTAATTAGTTTTGATAAAGTTGAATTTGAGGATGGAACAACCACTTTAGGCCCGGATTTAGACTATAGTTTTAAGCAATTAGTAGTTGGTCCGACTGCTACATTAAATATTCAGTCTGGGACTACTATTCATTTGCCAATGTATTCGATTATAGATATAAATGGAAAGCTAAATAGCAATGGGACTGCTGAGAGACCGATTAATATCGGTACAGCCAAAGGTTGGGGTTATATGTATTTGAATGGAGCTAGTGGAGTGTTGCGCCATACCAATATTTATGGAGGTGGGGGATTGGCTGAATACAAAGATACAGCGATTGAGCTAAGAGATTCTGATTTTGATTGTCGTAACTGTCGGATTTGGAATTATAGATCTCCGGGAAATGGAATCAAAGCTTTTAATTCCAGTGTTAGCTTAGTGGATTCAGAAATCGGTATGGATGTTAAATGGCCCGATCCTTATGGTTGGTATGCTAGTTACAGTACAGGGGTTAGAATGGACGGCGGTAGTTTATTTCTTGATAATGTTAATTTCTCTAATTTGAATTACGGAGTATTCAAGACTGCCAAAACTACCGGCAACCAGCCTGATATAATAACTCAAAATATGACACTTTCTAATTATATAAATGTTTTCGAGCCGTATATTTGGTAATTTAAGGATAAGCAAGATTCATTATAATTTGCTTAATAAACTATTGGTTTAAATTAACTAGATTTTTTATGTAACTTTATAAAGTATCTCAATATTGACAAACTTTATAAAGTTTGGTATAATGTAGTTATATATAAAAAGAGTATGAATACATCACAAAAACTACAATTAATTAAAAGACTAACCGGTTTAACCCAAGAAAATTTAGCCAAAGAATTATCTGTTTCTTTTGTTACCTTAAATTCATGGATTAATAATAGATCAACCCCTAGATTTAAAAAATTAGAGATAATTGATGAGTTATATTACAAATATACTGGTCAAAAAGACATTCCAGATAATCAGTTAGATGCTAAAAAACAAATACTACTAGATAAAAGTAAAAAGTATAAAAATATTATAAAAACTATTAATAGTAATACAGATATTTTTGAGCAATTCGTTTTAGAACTTACGTATCATTCCAATAAAATAGAAGGTAGTACTCTAACAGAAGATGAAACTGCTGATATTTTATTTAATAATCGTTCAATACCAAATAAAAATGTCACTGAACATTTAGAAGTAAAAAATCATCAATCGGCTTTATCTTTTTTGTTTAATAATGTAAAGAGTGATTTTGTAATTAGTGAAGAATATATATTGAAATTGCATAGTATATTAATGAATAGCATACGAGAGGATGCTGGTTGTTATCGCCAACACGGAGTTAGAATAGTTGGTTCGAATGTTCCCACATCAAACTATTTGAAAGTACCAGAAAAAATGAATTGTTTAATTAAGGATATAAATAAAAATAAAGAGGATTCAATCTCACATATAGCCAATATTCATAGTCGTTTCGAACAAATACACCCTTTTTCTGATGGTAACGGTCGTATTGGTCGTCTTTTAATACAGACAATGTTATTGAGAGCCAACTATTCTCCAGGTGTTATAAAACAGGATCACAAGAGGTTATATCTAACTTATTTACGCAAATCTCAGCTGGAGGGCAGATTCAGCATGTGGGAGGACTTTTTATGCGATTCAATTTTAACGGGGTTTGAGATTTTAGATAGAAAATAGGTAATTTTATTGACTTATTTACCAAATTAACCTAAAATATATGTTATATATTAATTATAATTGATTTTTTTGTATGAAGAAAAATATTGAAGGTGTTATTAAGGTATTTATCTATGCAACATTTTTTGTCCCATTGGTAGTTTTACCTAGTTCATATATATTTCCTTTTATTGTGCCAAAGATTTTATTGTTTAGATCTTTGATGGCTGTAGTTTTGGGCGGATACGCATTACTTCTAATTATTAATTGGCAAGAATACAGACCAAAATTTACTTGGATTAACGCTGTTTTAGCGTTATTTTTATTAAGTTTTGCTATTTCTACTTTTGTTGGAAGTGATTGGTATCATAGTTTTTGGGATAATCACGAAAGAATGTTGGGACTATTCACTATTTTTCATTATGTAGCTTTATATTTTGTTTCTACGGCTGTATTTAAAAATTGGAAAGATTGGCTTTTAGCTTTTAGAATATTTTTGATTGCCGGTAGTTTAGTTATGTTTATTGGTTTATTGCAAGTTGGTGATCCACAATTATTATTAAATCAAGGAAGTGCTAGAGTTGCCAGCACCTTGGGTAATTCAATTTATGTGGGTGGTTATGGTTTATTTTTAACTTTTTTAGCTTATTTATTAGTAATTCGTGAAAAAAATAGAGGTTTTTGGTTTTATGCGGAAATTATTATGGGAATAATGGCAGTTTTAGGAATGTTTTTTAGTGGATCTCGTGGTTCTATGTTAGGTTTATTGGCTGGAATAGGTGTGGCTATCATTAGTTATATTATTGTTTTAAAGAGTCATAAAAATATCAGATTATCATTGTTGGGACTATTGATTTTTATTATAGTAATAGCGGGCTTGTTAATAGGTTTTAGAAAAACAGATTTTGTGAGTAATTTACCAGCCGTTGGTCGTACGGTTAATTCTTCTTTATCTGGTTTAATGCAGTCGCCACGTTGGATGGCATGGGAAATTGCTATTGAGGCATGGAAAGAAAAACCAGTTTTTGGTTGGGGACCTAATAACTTTTTTTATGCTTTTAATGAACATTACAATCCAAAATTACTTGAACATGGGTATGGAGAAACTTGGTTTGATAATGCACATAATATTATAATGAATACTTTGGCAGTACAAGGTGCTTTTGGGATATTGGTTTATCTGTCCATGTTTGGCATAAGTATTTATGTATTAATTAGATCACGACAGAAGTCAGAGTTAAACTACCATGTAGTTATTGTTGGTATTGCATTTTTGGTAGCTCATTTGACTCAAAATGTAACTGTATTTGAAAATCCAACTTCATATTTGTACTTTATGATTTGGTTGTCATTTCTTAACTCGCAAGTAGTTGGTAGTATAGATCAAATTAAACCGAATAAAACAATTGGTTACGGAAGTATTTTTTCGGTTGGGTTATTTGTTTTAATAATTGTTTTTATATTCAACATTCAGCCTTCAAGAGCGAATAGTAAAACTCTGCAGGCAATTAGAGTAATTAGTGGTAATCCAGTGCTCGCAGCGGGTGAAATGAAAAATGCGCTTGAATTCGCTTCGCCTCATGTTGATGATATACGTTCAGATATTGCTAGAAATATTAGTCAAAGTTTTAATAAACTTTATCAAGATTTAGGTAAAGAAAAAAGTGAGGAAATTTTAGATTTAGCATATGATAATTTGAAGAAAAATATAACATTACATCCATTGGATATTCGTAATCATATGACATTATCGCAGTTAGCTAGATTGAAAGGGTTAATAAATCAAGATGGAAAATATCTATTAGAAACAGAAAGTTTATTACAAGATGCTTTGAACAAATCACCAAAACGACAGCAAGTTATTTATTCTTTGGCAGCTACTAAGCTAGAATTGAATAAATTTGACGAAGCGATAAAATTATTTGAGCGAGCTATAAATGATAATCCAGTTATTGCGGAAAGTTATTGGAGAATGGCTTATGCTTATAAAATGAATAATAATCAGAAAAAGGCTGTTGAAATTATTAATCAAGCCAGAAAAGAAGGGATTATATTTTCAGTAAATGACGAGAGCGTTATTACTTCAATATTTTCTACGTCAACTAAGTAATTAAGATTTTCTATGAAAAAAGCATTAATAACGGGTATAACCGGTCAAGATGGCTCATATTTAGCCGAATTATTATTAGATAAAGGCTATGAAGTCCATGGTATTATTCGTCGTTCAAGTAGTTTTAATACACAGCGGTTAGATCATATATATAGAGATCCACATGAAAAAAATGTGAAGCTATTTTTACACTACGGCGATTTAACTGACGGTAGCAATATTAGTCGAATTCTAGAAGAAGTTCAACCAGATGAAATATATAATTTAGGAGCTCAAAGTCATGTAAAAGTTAGTTTTGAATTGCCAGTTTATACGGGAAATACTGTTGGTTTGGGTACTCTGCGTTTATTAGATGCGATTAGAGACAAAGGACGAAAAGTTAAATTTTATCAAGCTGGTTCATCAGAAATGTTTGGTAAGGTTGCCGAAGTGCCCCAAAAAGAAACCACTCCTTTTTATCCTCGTAGTCCGTATGGATGTGCTAAAGTATATGCGCATTGGATTTCTATTAACTACAGAGAATCATATAATATGTTCATTTGTAATGGTATTTTATTTAACCATGAATCTCCTCGTCGTGGTGGAACTTTTGTGACTAAAAAAATTACTAATGCATTTACCAATATTAAATTAGGCAAACAAGATAAACTATACATTGGTAATCTAGAAGCAAAAAGAGATTGGGGTTATGCCAAAGATTATGTAGAAGCTATGTGGTTAATGTTACAACAAGACAAACCAGATGATTATGTGGTGGCTACTGGAGAAAACCATAGTGTCAGAGAATTTATTGAAGAAACTGCTAAATTATTAGATTATGAAATCGAATGGTCTGGAGAAGGTCTAAATGAAAAGGGAATAGACAAAAAAACCGGAAAAACTTTAATTGAAATTGATCCTAAATATTTTCGTCCAACTGAAGTTGATACATTATTAGGCGATCCTACCAAAACCAAGAATGAATTAAAGTGGAAACAAAGTTTAAATTTTGAAGGATTGGTTAAATTAATGGTAGAATCAGAATTTATAGAAAAAGGATTAAAAGCTGAAAACTATATCAAATAATATGGAAAAAAACGCCAAAATTTATATAGCAGGTCATCGTGGATTGATTGGTTCAGCTATAGTTCGCAGGCTTCAATCAGATGGTTACAAAAATTTAATTCTAAAAACTCACAATGAACTAGATTTGTTGGACCAGCAAGCAGTGATTAATTTTTTTGCTTCTGAGAAACCAGAATATGTTTTTTTGGCAGCCGCTAAAGTTGGAGGAGTATCGGCAAATAATACATATCCGGCTCAATTTATTTATGAAAATTTACAGATTCAAAATAATATTATTCATCAATCGTATTTAAATAAAGTAAAAAAGTTGTTATTTTTAGGATCTTCTTGCATCTATCCACGCGAATGTTCGCAACCGATGAAAGAAGAATATTTATTATCTGGAAAATTAGAACCAACCAATGAACCATACGCAATTGCCAAAATTGCTGGTATAAAATTGTGTCAAAGCTATAACCGACAATATGGAACAAATTTTATTGCCACGATGCCAACAAATTCGTATGGTCCAAATGATAATTTTGATCCAGATAATTCACATGTTTTGCCAGCTTTTGTTAAAAAGTTTTGCGATGCGAAAAAACAGGATAGTAAACAAGTGACTATCTGGGGTACCGGATCAGCCAGGAGAGAATTTTTACATGCAGATGATATGGCCGATGGTTGTATATTTTTAATGAATAATTTTAATCCCACAAAAGAACAAAATGAAAAAGGAGAAATATTTTTTAATTTAGGAACAGGAATCGATGTCAGTATTAAAGAGTTGGTTGAATTATTTAAAGAGGCTGTTAAATATGAGGGAGAAGTTATGTGGGATAGCACTAAGCCAGATGGTATGCCGAGAAAATTACAGGATATGACTAAAATGCATAGCTTAGGGTGGAGTAATAAAATTGATCTAAAAGAGGGGATAAGGATGACTTGTGACTGGTATTTGGCAAATAGATAAATAAAATATTATTAATCTGTGGACAATATATGAAAAATTTTTGGCAAAGTATAGATTTAAATGCAGTAAAATGTGTTTTTTTAGATTTAGATAATACTATTTATAAATATGGCTGTGTTTAAGTTTTTAGAAAGTGGAGTTATTGATTCAAAGCCATTTATAAAGAAAGATTTTGTTATTTTACAAAAAAATGATGTATACTTTGATTTAGATCATCTGCAGCATGCTTCTAATAAAATAGGGTATAAGAGCTCACTAGACTTGATAGAAAAGATGAATAGTGATGATGAGGGTGTCTACGGATGTCATAAATTTAGTGAAAATGAGTTCGTTTATATATATAAATGTTTATAATTTTGCTTATTTTAGCTAAATTATGAATAATTATAATATCTCTGTGTATAACTTTTTGGTATCCTTTGACACTTGATGACACTTCGTGGTATTATATAGTTTATAAACTTTTAGACTAATGTTTTATGGAAATAAAGCCAAATGAAGTATATACTACAGCTGAAGCTGAAAAATTGTTAAAAATTAGTAATAGTACGATGAAGCGTTTTTTAAAAAAAGGGTTGATTCGTGCTAATAAAATAGGTAGTCAATATCGTATTTTTGGTCATGAATTGTTGAGGCTTTTGTCTCCTGAAATAGATAGTAAGGTTAGTAATAGTTATGGTAAAATGAAAAGGACAATCATCGAAAAAGTCAAAGATTGGTAAAATAAACTTTTGACTAATATTTATGGAATTAATAATCAAACCAAAAAATAAATGGTGGCAATTTGACTGGAAAGAGATCTGGCTATTTCGTGATCTTTTTTATTTTTTGACTTGGAGAGATGTAAAGGTAAAGTATAAACAAACTGCCGTTGGTACATTATGGGCGATTTTTCAACCATTTATTACGATGGTTGTGTTCACTATTTTTTTTGGTAAACTCGCAAAAATGCCGTCAGACGGGATTCCATATCCAATTTTTGTTTATACGGGGTTAATTTTTTGGACTCTTTTCAATACTGGCTTAACTAATGCTAGTAATTCATTCATAGCGAATGAGAAGATTGTAACGAAAATATATTTTCCTCGTGTAATTTTGCCAATATCTGCAATAATTACTAGTATAATAGATTTTTTAATCGCCAGTGTCATTTTAATTGGCATGATGATATTTTATCATTACACACCCTCTATGATTGGATTATTTTTTATTCCCTTGTTGATTATAATGACAGTTGTTTCAACTATAGGAATTGGCCTATTATTTGCTTCTGTGAATGTGAAATATAGGGATGTTCGTTTTGCTTTACCATTTTTTATTCAAATATTATTATTTATAACGCCTGTTATATATCCTGTTAGTATCATTAGCGAAAAATACAGATGGATTTTGGGATTAAATCCAATGTCTGGCGTAATAGACGTAGCTCGTTCTGGATTACTCGGAACTACAAATATAGATTGGCAATTACTTTGTGTTTCAGTTTTGAGTATGACCATATATTGCATTATTGGATATATGTATTTTAAAAAAACAGAAAGATATTTTGCAGATTTCATCTAAATTTTATGGATAAACCTATTATAAAAATAAACAATCTGGGCAAGCAATATGTTATTGGTAAAGGACAGCGTTATTTAGCTTTACGTGATAAATTAGCCCATCCTATTAGAGCCATGAAACAATCTAGAAAGAAAGAAAAATTTTGGGCATTAAAAGATATAAATTTTGAGGTAAAACAAGGGGAAGTGCTAGGTATTATCGGAAAGAATGGTGCAGGTAAAAGTACTTTATTGAAAGTTTTATCTCAAATTACTCCACCCACAACAGGTGAAATTAAATTAAGAGGTCGAGTTGGCAGTCTTTTAGAGGTTGGCACAGGTTTTCATCCAGAATTAACCGGTAGAGAGAATATATATTTAAATGGAGCTATTTTGGGAATGAGAAAAAAGGAAATTGAGAAGAAATTTGATGAAATTGTGGAATTTTCTGGAATAGATAAATTTTTAGATACGCCAGTAAAAAGGTATTCATCTGGAATGTATGTGCGTTTGGCTTTTTCTGTCGCCGCTCATTTGGAACCTGACATTTTGATTATAGATGAAGTTCTGTCTGTGGGCGATGCTGAATTTCAAAAGAAGTGTCTAGGTAAAATGGAAGATGTAACTAAGAAAGATGGTAGAACAATATTATTTGTAAGTCACAATATGGGTGCAATAAAGAAACTTTGTGATAAAGGAATTTTATTAGACAAAGGAGAAAAAGTGTTTGAAGGTGATATCAATTCTGTGGTTGATAAATATAATACAAATCTGGGTTCTCAAGAATTTTTTTCGTCGATTAGCATATCAGAGATAGACGTGGTAGTTGATAAAATAAAAATAAATTCGGACAACAATGGAATTATATATCCAGGTAGGCCTATGCAAATAGATATAGAAATGACCGCTGAAAGAGATGTTAGTGGTATTGGGATTCAACTAATGTTGTCCCACGATGATACTAGTGGTCGTGTTTTTTCTACTAACACCAAGGTAACTAAGGGAATTGATGTGATGATCAAAAAAGGAAAAAACCGTTTTACTTGTTTAATAGAAAAATTAAATCTTTGTTCTGGAAGGTATCGTTTGGGTTTTGGGGTAGATGTTCCATTTGTTAAATTTTATCAATGTGATACAGATTTATTTTATTTTGATGTATTGGAAACCATGTTTGACAATTCTCAAGTGCCGACCCTACCAGCTTATGGACATGTATATCTTGATCATAAGTGGATTATTAAAAATTAAAGTGTAATGTTATAATATGGACAAAATAGTATTTTTACTTAAGACTTATATTGATGATTTAGAATATGTAAAAAGATTAATTTTAAGTTATAAAAAGTATAATGTTGATAATATTCATCTTTATATTTCTGCTCCGCAATCAGATATAATTCCATTTGAAAAGTTCACTAATAAAAATATCACAGTAATCAGTGATGAATCTGTAACTAGTGATTTAGTTAATGATTATAGCGTTTCTAATATTAGGCCAGGGTATATAAATCAAGAAATTATTAAACTAGCCTTTTGGGAAAAAGGAATATGTGAAAATTATTTATGTTTAGACTCAGATGGTGAATTTATTAGAAATTTTTTTATTAAGGATTTTATGTATGATTCAGAAACACCCTATACTATTTTAGTTGAAGACAACGAACTAAAAGTTGACCCTAAATATTATAAAGAACATTGGTTTGGTAGAGAAAAGTCGATAAGAAAAATACAACAGGCGATAGGGCTAGACGATAGAAGAATATTGACTTGTCATGGATTTGCAATACTATCTGCGAAAGTTTTAAAATCTCTGTATGAGAATTATCTATTACCAAATAAATTGAAATATAAAGATTTATTAAAAATATCACCCTATGAATTTTCTTGGTATAATATGTGGTTACAAAAAGATAAAACCATCTCAATACATTTTAGAGAGCATATTTTTAAATATTTCCATAATAAAGATCAACATTTAGAGTATATTAAAAAGGGCATTAGTCTTGAGGATATTTCTAGAAGTTATGTTGGTGTTGTGATTAATTCAAATTATTCAAGATATGCAGGAGTTGTCTCTTATAATGATTTTGATGAGTATTTGTTATCTTTTAATGAAATTGTTTCTTGTACGAGGAAAATATTAAGATCGATTTTTTTGAAAATATATCAAAAAATTTTTATGTATAATAAGAATAACTAAATTATGATAAATAAATTAATTGAATATTCTAACGAAAATGGGTACTGGAAAACTTTTAAAAAGATAATAAATTTTTTTATAGTTTTAATAAAAAATATAATTAGTTTTTTGTTTAATAAATTTTCAACAAATAATCTTATTCACAAGAGAAGAATTAAAATATCGGCTGATCTTTCAAAAAAAATGAATAATATTGTTAAATACGGACCCTTTAAAGGTTTTATTTTAGGTGACGGTTATAAGTGGGGTAAAGCGGATATTGGAAACATGTTGTTAGGTCTATATGAGCAAGAAGTATTACAATCATTACAACAGAATTCAAATAACCGTAATACACTTATTGATCTGGGTGCTGCCGATGGTTATTTTGCAATTGGTTGTCTAGTTTCTAAAATATTTGATAAAGTATATGCTTTTGAGATATCTGAAGAAAGTAAGAAAAATCTGTCTTATAATGCAGATTTAAATAAAGTATCAGAACAATTGGAAATTTTTGGGAAAGCCACAACAAAATTTCCTTTAAGTTTGTTAGAAAAAGGAATTAATTATTCTCAAAGCGTGATTCTCTGTGATATAGAAGGTGGTGAATTTGAATTATTTGATGATGAGGTTTTTAATTCTCTAAAAGATGCTGTTATAATTATTGAAATTCATGATTGGCATAAAGATGGTTTTAATCGGTATAAGAGACTTCAAGAAAGAGCTGATAAGTATTTTAATATAACCAAATTAACTACTAAGTGTCGTGATTTATCAATTTTTCCTGAACTATTTCACTTGTCTGATAATGATCGTTGGCTAGTTTGTTCTGAAGGTCGACATTATTTAACGACATGGCTTAGATTAGATCCTAAATAAAATTATATTTATACAGAAATAAAAAAATGTCGCATATGCGAGAATAGAGATCTTAAAACAGTTCTCTCTTTGGGTGAGCGGTATTTAACTGGTATTTTTCCTAAATCTCCAACTGAGGAAATAACAAAGGGACCACTTGATTTAGTGTGGTGTCCTTCTTGTTTTTTATTACAATTAAAACAGTCATACAGTTTGGATGAGATGTATGGTGATAATTATGGTTACCGTTCCGGATTAAATAGCTCAATGGTTAAACATTTACAACAAAAAATTAATAATTTAGAAAAGCTAGTGAAATTAGAAGACGAAGATTTGGTGATAGATATTGGTAGTAATGATGCGACTGCCTTAAAAGCTTATTCAGGTAAATATTCTAAAGTAGGCATTGATCCCACGGGGGCGAAATTTAAGGAGTATTATACTGATGGGGTAAGTTTAATTCCGGATTTCTTCTCTGGGAAGGTATTTAAAGAAAATTTTCCAAATAGACAGGCGAAGATTATTACTTCCATTGCAATGTTTTACGATTTAGAAGATCCGATTAGTTTCGTTAAAGATATTGAAAGTGTTTTAGCTAGCGATGGAATTTGGCATTTTGAACAGAGCTATATGCCAAGCATGCTTCGTACAAATGCATATGATACTATTTGTCATGAGCATTTAGAGTTTTATTCTTTAGGTGTTATAAAAAATATTTTAGAAAAATGTGGGTTGCGTATTATGGATGTACAAATGAATACAATAAATGGTGGCAGTTTTTCTATAACGGCTTGCAAACAAAGTGCTTCTCATAAATCTAATACTCCAATTATTAATTGGATGATTGGACAAGAAGCTAGTATGGGTTTGAACACAATAAAACCTTATCTTGATTTTGGAGAAAAAGTATTGAGTCATCGTAAAAATTTAACTGATTTAATTGAAGCATTAGTGGCAGATGGGAAAAATATAATTGGCTATGGTGCTAGTACTAAAGGCAATGTATTGTTGCAGTACTGTGGTTTAACAAATAGACATATTAAATGTATTGCTGAAGTGAATGAAGATAAATTTGGTTCATTTACCCCAGGTACTAATATACCTATAGTTTCAGAAGAAGAAGCACGCGCTATGAATCCCGATTATTTTTTTGTATTACCTTGGCATTTTAAAAGTGGTATATTAGAAAGAGAAAAAGAATTTATATCAAATGGAGGTAAATTTATTTTTCCTTTACCAGAAATAGAAATTATATAATATGAAAGCAATAGTTTTTGGCATTAATGGACAAGATGGATCTTATCTTAATCAACTTTTACTTAAAAATAAAGTTGAAGTTATTGGTGTTTCTCGTTCCAAAGGAGAGTGGATAAATGGAGATATTGGAGATTACAATTTTGTAGAATTTGTAATAAAAGAACATCGACCAGATTATATTTTTCATTTTGCCGCTGTTTCTACCACCAAGCACTCTACATTATTTGATAATCACAAGGCTATTTGTACCGGTACATTAAATCTTTTAGAAAATGTAAAAAAACATTGTAAAGACTGTAAAGTATTTTTATCTGGTAGCGCAATGCAGTTTAAGAATAACGGTCTTCCTATAAACGAATCAACACCTTTTGAAGCGAGTAGTCCTTATTCTGTATCTAGAATACATTCGGTTTATGCTGGGCGTTATTACAGGAATAATTTCGGATTAAAGGTTTATGTAGGGTATTTTTTTAATCATGATAGCCCGCTTAGAACAGATGATCATATAAATCAAAAAATAGTACTAACTGTTAAGCGTATTTCTCTTGGTATTGATGAAAAATTAGAGATTGGTAATCTAGACGTTAAAAAAGAATTTAATTATGCCGGTGATATTGTAGAAGCGGTTTGGAAATTAGTGAATCAAGACAAAGAATCTGAAGTAATTATTGGTAGTGGTATATCGTATTCTATAAAGGATTGGCTAGAGTACTGTTTTAAGAAAATTAATAAAAATTGGAAAGATTTTGTTGTAGTTAAAAAAGATTTTGTTTCAGAATATAAAATTTTAGTTAGTGACCCAAAATTGATTAATAGTATTGGGTGGCAACCAAAAGTAGATTTTTTTGAATTAGCCGATTTAATGATGAAAGATTAGTATTATGATAATAATTTGCGAACCACAATGTAAAGGATTTAGCCATGAGCAAGTGAATAGCGGATTTGTACGTGGTTTTTTATTAGCTTATCCACAAGAAAAGATATTATTTTTTGCAGATAGTACTCATTTTCAATCTGTTAAAAAAATATTGGAAAATAATAATATTTCAACAAATAATATAGAGCATCGATTGATCAAATTCAATGAGAAGAATATCTACAGTATGGGTGGAATTATTAGATATTATTTTTTACTAAAAAGAATACTAAAAGATGTTATTTTGGTTAATTCAGATAAGATTTTTTTTCTGTCTAACAATTCGATAATTCTTTATGTTATTAAAAAGTTAAAACAAAGTAATAAGTTTAGAAATATTTTTTGTACTTTTGTGTTACATGGTGAGCTTGAAGATATCGCTAATATAAAATATAAGCAGTCATACATTCCTACAATTTCGTATGGAGTTAGAAAAGGCAATATAGGTATTATATTTAATAAAATATTACATAACCCAGATAAGTTATTATTGTTTATTTTTAAGAAAATAATGTGGCCAGTTTTATATCTTTACTCACAATATACATTAATATTTAAACGATTTTTTCGTGTGAAAAGGATAATGATGTGGCAACATTCTAACTCATATCACTATATTGCATTATCGCCTCACGTAGTAAAAAACGCAAAAGAATTTATTGATACTGAGTATCTTAATTTGTATACTGTTATTATGCCGGTTGTATTTGCTAAACCACAATTACCTGCAAATAATATAAATATTAAGTTCGCAATATTTGGTTATGGTGATCCATGCCAGATGAATAAGATGTTGACATTACTTAATTCTAAACCCATAAAGAAATCTTACGAAATAAGAATTATTAGTATGGATAGTAGGGGCACAGAAGGTTTTCAAAATATTACTCGTACAAGTGAAGGGCAGACTTTAACAAGAAAAAAAATGGAGTTTTTGTCTAAGGATATCGATGTATTTATTAATCTTTATGATATTACTCGCCACAAACTAGGTTGTAGCGGTTCAATTTTTGAGGCATTGTCTTATCTAAAACCAATATTACACTTGAGTAATGATGGATATAACTATTTTAATAATTCAAATAAACCTATAGGTTTTCGTTGTGAGGATATGGATGAATTTGTCTATAAGATGAGAGATATGATTGAGAATTATCCTTCATACAAAAATAATTTAAATATTTTCAGAGATAATATGTTACAATATCGCAATAAATTTGATATTGAAAATAATTTAGATAAACTAAGACTAAGTTTTACATTTAATTAATAAATCAATATATTTAATCATATGTCGTTTGATTTCCTAAAATCTAAAGTTGTACTAGTAACAGGGGGAACAGGTTCGTTTGGTAAAAGATTTATCAAGACACTTCTTGAAAAAAGTAGCGCTAAAAAAATTATAATATTTAGTCGTGATGAATTAAAGCAATCAGAAATGTTATCAAATATTTCTGATCCAGATAAAAGATTACGTTTTTTTATTGGAGATATACGTGACTCAGATAGACTAAATATGGCTTTTAGTGGTGTTGATATAGTTGTACATGCTGCTGCATTGAAACAAGTTCCAGCCTTAGAGTATAATCCATTTGAAGCTATATTGACCAATGTAATTGGAACAAAAAATATTATTTCGTCGGCATTATATAATAATGTTGAAAAAGTGGTACTTGTTTCAACTGATAAAGCAGCTAATCCAGCAACTTTATATGGCGCTACAAAGCTTTGTGCAGAGCGTTTAATTATTAGTGCAAATGCCTATTCAGGTGATCAAAATACGATTTTTAGTGCAGTACGCTATGGTAATGTGTTTGGTAGCAGAGGAAGCATTGTAAAGGTTATCGAAGAACAAAGAAAGGCTGGAGAGATTACACTTACACATGAGGAAATGACTCGCTTTTGGATAACACTAGATCAGGGTGTAAATTTAGTGGCAATGACATTAGATCAAATGCATGGTGGTGAAATATTTATCCCTAAAATTCCAAGTATGAAAGTAGGGGATTTCATTGCAACCCTTGCGCCAGAATGTAAATTTAAGATTATTGGTATACGGCCAGGAGAAAAAATACATGAAGTTTTAATTACGCAAGAAGAAGCTAGACATACCAAAGAATATGATAAACATTATATTATTTTACCCGAGTATGATTGGTGGCATGGACACAAGCATTATATTGAGGGTACAAAGTTAAAGGATGGTTTTAGTTATTCAAGTGACAATAATTCTGTATGGATGACTTCCGACGAATTAATGAAATTAATTTAATTATATGATTCCTTATGGACATCAAAGCATGGATAATGATGACATCCAGGCAGTAATGGGTGTTTTGAAGTCGGATTTTTTAACCCAAGGATCAAAGGTAGATGAGTTTGAAAAAAAATTGGCAGAATATTGTGGTTCCAAATATGCTGTAGTTGTGTCTAATGGTACAGCCGCGTTGCATTCAGCTTATGTTGCCGCGGGGCTAAAATCAGGTGATGAATTTATTACTTCTTCCATTACTTTCCCCGCAACCTCAAATGCTGGTTTATGGCAAGGTGCAAAGCCAGTATTTGTAGATATTGATTCGGAAACTGGTAATATTAATGTCGATTTGATTGAAGAAAAAATTAACGAAAAAACTAGAGCTATTGTGCCAATAGATTATACTGGTCGACCGGTAGATCTTGTTAAAATTGAGCAATTGGCTGACAAATATAACTTAACTGTCATCGAAGATGCTTGTCAGGCATTAGGTGCAGTTTACAAAGGTAAAAAGATTGGTTCAGTTAGTGATCTAACAGTTTTTAGTTTTCATCCAGTGAAAACCATTACCACAGGCGAAGGCGGAGCAATTTTAACCAATAATGAAAAATATTATAAAATATTAAAAAAATTCATCACACATGGTATAACCAAAGAAGATTTTATTTATGAGTCGCCAGGTGATTGGTATTTTGAAATGCAAATGTTGGGGATGAATTATCGTTTGACCGATTTACAATGTGCTTTGGGCATTAGTCAGTTAAAAAAAGTGGATAATTTTGTGGATCAGCGCCGAGAGCTTGTTAGTAGATATAATGAAGCTTTTAAAAATTTAGATATAATTGATTTGCCTGTCGAGGATACGGATGAGGTTCAATCTGCTTGGCATTTATACGTGGTGCGGTTAAAAGAAAATTTAGTGTCACATCGATCAAGTATCGTTAGGCGTCTTAGAACAGAAGGTGTGGGGGCACAAATTCATCATATTCCTACCCATTTGCATCCTTATTATCAACAATTGGGCTATAAGAAAGGTTGTTTGCCTGTGACAGAAAATTTTTATGAAAGAATTATTTCATTACCACTTTATCCCGGATTAAAAGAAAATCAACAGGATTTTGTTGTAAAGAAATTTATAGAAATAACCAAAGAATTTATATGAAGGATAAAATAATAGCAATCATACCAGCTAGGGGAGGAAGTAAAAGAATACCACGAAAAAATATTAAAAATTTTCTAGGACAACCAATCATAAAGTATTCTATTGATGCAGCTTTGCAGACCAACATTTTTGATGAAGTTATGGTGTCAACTGATGATCAAGAAATAGCAGAGATAGCCAGAAAATATGGTGCTAAAGTGCCATTTCTACGTTCGAAAAAGAATTCCGATGATTATGCAACGACTGCAGATGTTATAGTAGAAGTGTTGTTGGAATACAAGAAAAGAGGGAAAGAATATGATTATGCTTTCTGCATATATCCTGCTGCGCCGTTTGTTACATCGGAAAAATTATTAAATGCTTGCAAAATAATAAAAAAGACTGATGCTGACGCAGCCGTACCAGTTACTCGGTTTAGTTACCCGATTCAAAGAGGCTTAAAAATAAATAATGATGGGACAATCGTTATGATTTGGCCAAAAAATAGAAACACTCGCTCACAAGATTTAATGCCAACTTATCACGACGCTGGGCAGTATTCTGTTGTTAAAGTAAAGACTTTTTTGGCTGAAAAAAAATCGTTCACTAAAAATACCGTGCCAATAATAATACCGGAATCTGAGGTACAAGATATAGATACTGAAGAAGATTGGAAACTCACGGAAATGAAGTTTAAGATTTTAAAGTCAGAAAAAAAATAAATATATAACAAAACCAATTTAATATACGCCACTACTTTTTAGATAGAGGTTGTTTAGATCGTGGCTTTGTGAGTGTGGTACGTAAATTAGGATAAGTTTTGAACCATTCTACGAATAATCGAACGGCTTCTTCAATTGAAATTTTTGGCTCCCATCCCAGTTTTAATTTAGTGTATTCGATATCTGCGAATGTTTCTTTGGCATCACCCGGCTGTGCATCAATATACTTTTTTATAGCTTTTTTCCCTAATTGATTTTCTAAACAGCTTATGAAATATTCTAATTCCACAGGTTTATTATTACCGAGATTATATATTTCATATGGTTCCGATTTTTCAAGGGCAATAATGATACCATCAACTACATCGTCTATATAAGTAAAATCACGACGCATTTTACCAAAATTAAAAATTTTAATTGGTTTGTTTTTAATCATTGCATTAGCAAATAACATTGGTGCCATATCGGGACGTGAATATGGACCGATGACGGAGAAGAAACGTAAACCGGTTGTATTCATGCCAAATAAGTGATGATAAGTATAAGCCATTAACTCATTTGATTTTTTAGTAGCCGCATAAAGAGAAATTGGCTTGTCTGTTGAATCTTCAACTGAGAATGGAACTTGTTTACTATTCCCATATACCGAGCTTGAAGATGCATATATAAAATCTTTTATGGAATGATGACGAGCGGTTTCAAGAATGTTCAGAAAAGCGACAATATTGGATTGAATATATGAGTGTGGATTAATCAGACTATAACGAACGCCAGCCTGTGCGGCCAGATGACAAATCTTATCAATTTTATTGTTTTTAAAAATTTGTTTAACAAATGTTAAATTACTTAGGTCGCCTCGATAAATCTTAAAATTTTTGTATTCCTCTAAAATTGAGTTTCTGGATTCCTTTAGCAGTGGGTCGTAATAATCATTAAAATTATCAATACCAATAACGTTTACCCCTATTTCTAAAAGTTTTTTTGATGTATGAAAACCAATGAAACCCGCACTTCCTGTAACGACAATTGTTTTATTTTTAAGTGTATTTACAAGTTTCTTTTTAATTGGCATATTATTTTATTAAATTTTTGTTTATAATATAACGTGATTTTTGACGATCATTAATCGCTAATTTGTATAGACACTCTTTTTTTAGTGCGAGTTTGTTGATAAGTGGTTTTAGTGTAATGGTTTATCTTAAATTAATTTTTTTGATGCCGTTACTGTTAACTCAAAGCGAATTGGTTTTTTCGAAATTGTTTTATCTCGTACTGTTGTATCGTCAAATTCTTGTAATGAAAACTTGCTTCGCAAAAAAAATGTTGATGATCTTAACATTTTTTTAAATTGCAATATTGGTAAAGTGGCATAATTTTGCATTTTTGTTGTTATTGTAATTGTTTTTTCTTTGTCTCCAATTTTAAGAATGCCAGTAGTATTACCAAGTGCTCGACGAGAGGAAACGAGCAATGATACTGGTGAGACATTCAATGAGTCCTTTCCAAAAGAAAAAATATCCTTATTATAACCACCATTATGACAGGCATAAAAAAGAGTATTTACATTAAAGGCTTTCGGGTTGAATGTCAAAAAACCGGCGCCAAATGAACATCTTGGAGGAATTTTTGACGAAAAAGTATATTTAATTTTAATTTTAGGATATCCAGAAATAATAGAGATTGTTTTTTTCACGGTTCCGTTTCCAAATGGCATCACACCGATGATAACGACCTCGCTTTCATTCTTGGAAGAGAATGTTTTGTAAATTGGTTTTACCGAGGAAAGATCAGTTATTTTTTTTAATCCGGGAATATCAATAGTTGCATGCCCCGAAAAAAAATCAACGTTATAATCATTATCTTCATAATATCCTTGAGAAAGAGTAGTAATAAGAGGGGTCTGTGAAACTTCATTAAAAGTAAGATTTTCAATAATCATCCCTCTTTTACAATTAAGAACAAGATGTATCTTTTTTGACTTTATGATAATATGTGTTTTGTCTTCTTTTACATTAATGCATTTATAAGTAAATGGTGGTGATTTTTTTATTATTTCATTTTTTTCTTGAATATGGCTTTTACTAAGACTTGTAATTCTTTTTGATAAACGTGAAATGAATAAACTTTCCCTTTTTGGTTCAATATGTGTGCGAAAATCACTGCTCCATAAAAAACATAATTCCTTCCATAATTTCTGAGGTGTGTTGGGTTTCTGTTTGAGAAAGGTGTATATTTTATAACAATCGGTATTTCTATCTACAGTCTTTTTTCCTGTAAGCCCCCATCTCCCTATATTATATTTTTCTTGTTTTTTTACTGGAAGTGGTTCAACGGCCGATTCAAGGTGAATTTTTTTAAAAGCGTGGGCATTCGGTTTGCACAATAAAACCTTTGATGGCAAAATAAATCTAAATAATTTATCTTTTGATAATTTTTTAAACAAAGATTGTATTTTAATCCATTCTCCTGTTTTATTAAGAGTGGCTTCAGTATGAAACCGGCCGGGTCGAAAATCAAAGGTTTCAGCATCACTACCATATAAACAAATATATCGACCACTTGACGAATGTGAAGCGATATAAGAAAAAAATTGTTGTGCATCTATTTCATCATGTACGTAGCGCTGGAAACGTTGAAAGTGTGTTGAATTATTCCAAACGATCGGGAGAGTCACACCTTGTTGATCCTCTACAATTTGAGGATAGTATGACATTTCACTTTCCCATTCCGGATGAAAGTGGGCTGGATTATTCCATTCCATAATAATTGCTTGATAACCAGCTTTTTTGTAGTGTGCCAAAAGTCCAGCGCCATAAGCTTGTTCGTTGATATACGCGATTATAGGTGTCGTTCCCAAAAGATTGTGATAGACTTCATTTCCAAATGCAAGATTTTTTTCGTTGATTTTTGCAGGGACAAGCGTTCCAATAATCTGGGAATAGCCTGATCCAATAAATTCACAAACTCCGTTTTTTAGTAGTTCTCGTAATTTCCGTATCCACGCTGGATCAATCTTTTGTATCATTTCAAGTGTATATCCGCTCGCTTCAAGAGAAACTGCCTGTGGAAATTTTTCAGCAAGACAAAGGAGCGGCCAATAGCAGCGCTTGATAATGTCGGGGATTTCTTTTTCTGCGATCGACGAATAAGCAAGGTTTAAATGAAAAACCGAATAAAGAAAAGCTTTTTTTTTATCTTTTTTTTGTTTTGTTGTCATAACTCACAGTTAAACATTAATTTTCAATAACAAATTTAATTGTTTGTACGGCTTTTTTTGCAGAGGCGACCGCTTCATCTAGTGTTGGGGCACAAGTGATTACATATCCGACGCGAGAAGGATGATTGGCTATTTCCGGAACAGAATCTCCTGGTTTTACCCATAGGTCAAGTTTTTTTACATTGGGCATATGTTGAACACGTTCGATATAGTTAATCTCTTTTATTTTCCCTGGTGCAGGGAAAAAGTATCTTTGTGATGTCGACATATTTTTTATAGGCGTTAATTTCTTAATGTCCACAGGATTTCCGATCGACATATCAATAAGGACATCAACAATATCAACACCCGTAGACCAAGGTACCTTGTCGTAGCAAAAGTTCCCCCCAGAAAGACGAGCAGCAATTTCTATAACATAAACCTTTCCATCTGCACCAAATATCATATCGCCTTTTGCTGGCCCCCAGTCAATACCGAGTGTGCGTGTTGCTTTTTCAAATTCTTTAATTACCATTTCTTTTTTATAAGGGTCTAAAACTGTGGGAATATCACCTCCATCTTCGACAAGATATGGAATTGTTTTTTCAATTCTTTCATAATTACGATCGGCAAAACCAGTACAGTAGAAGATATCGTCCACCATTAATCCTTCAGTACTTATTTGGATACCTTCAATAAATTTTTCAGCAAGGATGTTACCTGAATATGAAAATTGCTTGGTATAATCAAACGCCCACTGTAAATTTGTTTCCTTAGTGATCCGCAACACTCCACGCGCACCAGAATTATCTACTGGCTTTATCACGACGGGATATTTGACATCGGCTATAAAAGATATCAGCTCTTTCAAGGAATTAATTTCTGTAAAATCAGGAACGTTTACTCCTCTGTTTTTTAAGACTTCTTTCATGTGTAGTTTATGAATGCAAGTATTCGCTACCTGAAGCGATATATGAGGAACATGAAGAAAATCCGCTACAGCAGAAACATAATGAGGAATATCACTTGCCATAGTCATTACACCATCGATTTTTTTAGAGTATCCTCTCAAAAATTCAATTATTTTATCTACATCGCGGGTACTGATTGGATAAAATTCATCTGCATACGCAGCACCATCAGCTTTTGGATCTTTATCAAGAGCGATTGTACGAATTTTTTTCTGAACGGCTAGTTTAATGGCGTATGTTTGTTCTTTTCCTGCGCCTAGTATAAGGATTGTTTTCATATTGTATTATATATTTTTTAGAATAGTAGTCCTCCGTTTATATTGACAGTATGTCCAGTTATGTAGGCGGCATCGTGGGAGCATAAAAATACAACTGCCATTGCTACTTCATGAGTGGTACCAATACGCCCGATAGGGATTTGAGCAATTTTTTCTTTGCCGATTTTTGTTTTTACTTCATTTTTTATCATATCCGTATCAATCAATCCCGGCGCTATAGCGTTGGCGGTAATACCGTGGTGAGAATACAGTTTAGCCAGTGAACGAGTAAGATTAATTACACCAGCTTTGGCAGCGGCATAGTGCACTTGGTTCATCCCACCCCATTGTCCGCCAATAGATGCAATATTGACGATTCGTCCCCAGTGTTTTTTTATCATAGATGGTAATACCTCTTGTGAGATAATAAACGGACCACGAAGATTAATCTCAAGCATCAAATTCCAGTCGGCATCGGTTATTTTTTCAAAAGGTTTTTCATCGGCGATTCCCGCATTATTGATAACGATATCAATCGTTTGTTTAAACTTTTTTTCAACGACCGTCAGTGCGTACTGGACTGATTCACGATTGCGTATATCAATTTTAACACCAAAAGCGTTTTTATACGTCTTTCCGATGTTTGATATTCCTTTTTTATGTTTTTTGTAACCGCACGCTACTAGATATCCTTCTTTGAGTAAGGCTGTAGCTATTTCTTTCCCGATTCCGCGACTGGCGCCGGTTACAAGCGCTAATTTTTTATTTGGAGGTATCATAGTATTAAAATGATGATTCAAATGTCATATTGTTAAGCGTATGTCCACCAAGAAGCATCGGTAAAAAGTCTTCTTGTGGATCGACCAAACAGCGAATGAGTGACGCCTCCTTGCGTTTGAGCGTAGAGACAAGAGCTTTTTTTATGTCCCGAGAGGATTTTATCGTTACACTGTGTATCCCGTATGCCTTGGCAATACTGGCGAAGTCTGGATTATACTTGTCTCCGGTTGTTGGGTGTGATTTCCAATTTTGTCTTTGGAATTGTGCCACCAGATTTAATGATTGATTATCTATTACAATAATTTTGATGTCAAGTTTCATTTCCGCGATAGTGGCCAGTTCTTGAATATTCATTTGTAAGCTACCATCACCGACGAAACATAAAACAGTAGCGTTAGGGCGCGCAATTTTTGCACCAATTGCGGCTGGCAGATCAAATCCCATAGTCCCGTGTCCAGATGAAGTCAAAAGCATTCTTTTAGGATAATCAAAGGAGAAATGACGTGGTACCCAGAGTTGATGCTGACCGACGCCGGTAGAAACGATCACCTGTCCATTTTTTACAATTTGATCAATCAATTCAATAACATATTGTGGTTTTGTAAGAGTGGCTTGACGATCGATAAGAGGTGGATATTGTGTTTTCCATTCCCCAATAGTTTTTTTCCACTCATTGGTGGATTGTGTCCATTTATTTCCCTTTTTTAATTTTTGCATGGCGAGATTAAGAGCGGTAATTGCCTCAAGAGCATCGGCATTAATTTTTAAGTCAAGAGGAACACGGCTATATTCCAACTCATTTTTTTCAATATCTATTCGTACGATTTTCGCTTGAGGTGCCATATTTTCGGGAATACTACCTGTTTGCCTGACAGGAAGTGTGGTACCTATACAGAGTAAAAGATCGGAATTATATATCGCGCAATTTGTATGCTGATTTCCAGAATAACCACAGATACCAAGCGAGAGAGTCTTCGCGGAGGGGTATGATCCGATGCCAGGTAGGCTCATTGCTACTGGAATATTAAAGCGATCAGCAAGCTTTCTAATTTCGTGTTCGGCACCTGCTGAGAGTGCCCCGCCTCCAGCTAGAATGATTGGACGTTTTGCGTTTTTTACCCAGTTTGCAAGAATCTCTATATTTTTTTTAGGTAGTGGAGGATTTTTATATGTTCGTTTTTTAACAGTGAAAAATTTGTGTGTTTCACAGATTGCTCGTTGGATGTCCATAGGGAGATCGATGACAACCGGTCCTTTCCTTCCTGTTTGAGCAAGGAAAAAAGCATGCTCCATAATATCTGGTAATTCGCGCACATCCTTTACTTGAAAAACCGCTTTAGTGATTGGTTTAACCAGATTTACAGTATCAACTTCTTGAAATCCCCGCTGTTTAACAGGAATAGATCCTTTTAAATCATTTGTTCCAACTTGTCCAGTCAAAATTATTAATGGTATATTGTCATAATAAGCATCAGCAATAGGAGTAATTGCGTTTGTCACTCCCGGTCCAGAGGTAACCATAAAAACCGCTGGTTTACTTGTTATTTTCGCATAAGAAAGAGCAGCATAGCCGGCCCCTTGTTCATTTCTGGGACATACAATTTGTATATTTGTCTGTTTTTCAATTACGTCCAATATAGGCGCTATGACTCCACCAGGAAAAACAAAGACATGCTGTATTTTATTATACATGAACGATTCTATAATCTTTTCAGCACCAGAAATTTTTTTAGCTGTAGTCATAATGAATTTATAATACAATTAATAAGTAATAGATGTCAAAAATGATGTTTCGTATGTTTCGTATCCCTGAGAGAAAAATGTCTCGTTATTATTGTTTTTATTATTGGTTTTGCATTGCATCACTAACAAAAAGTTATATAAAATTCCTTTCTTTCTTTTTATAGTTACCATAATAAAGAGTATTCTAGCCCACTCCTTTCATAATTGCAAGATCTTAAATTTTAATAGTTTTCTATAAAATAAATAGATTATGTGTTTCTGCTTAGGAACGATTATTGTGTCTTACTCATATTGTAACTTACAACATTATCATAGAGCTTTATTTGTTCAAGATGGGGGAATTGTTTTGAAAGAGACTCGGATATCTCTTCTTGAAAATCATATGACGAAATCAATACTGGATACCTAATATCCTTAAGATCTTCAGGTTTCTCAACATGTAGTCCTTCAAATAATGTTCCCCATTTTTTAGGATTTGAATCAATAATTTTATTTACATTAATTCCCTTAAGAAGTCCTAACTGTAGTAGTTGTAAAGTGTGTGAGCCAGCACCATATATAGCGACTTGAGTAACATTTGAGTTAATTCTACTCCTTAGTTGAGATAAAAATTTCTGTCGTTTTTTATCATAATTTTTTATAAGATTCCGGTTTATCTCATACTCATTAACAATTTTTTGTGAGCTATGTTCATTTTTTATTAAAACACGAAGAATAGGTGGTTCGTTTATTTGCTCCATCGCAACCATAGTAATACCTGTAACCGCTGTAATATTTTGCAAAGATTTTGGGGTAAAGTACTGCAGGTGTTGTAAACTAAAAAAATCTGCTATATTGCTCACGAATGGATTGCTTGCGTCAGGAACCTCAATATATATATATCCTCCTGGTTGTGTAATTTTCATAGCAAGACGTAAAAATTCTATTGGATCCTTTACATGCTCTAAAACATGTCTAATTGTAATTACATCATACTGTCTTGGATATTTTTTAACAAAAGTCTTATCAAAAAAACCTTTATGTATATTGATGTCGTATTTTTCTCGCGCTTCATCAACAGCTTCTGCTGCTGGTTCGATGCCAAATATTTTATATCCTTTCTTTTGAGCCAAATATAAAAAATCTCCGTTGTATGCCCCTATGTCAAAAAGTGTGGAGTGTTTTTTTGTGTATCGTTCAAAAAATGCTAATTGTTTTTCTCTAAAGTATCCAGGATATATTCCAAAGCGCAAATCTCCTTCATAAAACCAGTGAATTATATCATCCGAAGGTTGTGGGTTTGTAAAAATCATTCCACAAAGTGTACAAACAACTTGTTGCGCTTGCCATAAATATTCAACCCCATTACACCAAATATTATAGTCTCGACAATATATTTCATTGTAAGTATGTGAACTACAAATAGGGCAAGAAATTTCTTCGAATTTTGTTATTTTATCTAAGCTATTATTTAGTTTTTGTAGCATATTAATTTTGATTAAACCAAAATAAATTATTTTCGCATTTCATTTTAAAAAGAAGTATGTTTATGTTGCTTAAATTTGTACAAAATGCATTTAATAACGGAAAAACCGTCTTTTGTATCTAATATTTTCCCTTCGTGTATTTTTTTCATTTTGTTTCAATAAAATTATCCCATTTGATTGCCGAACGCGCAGAAATGGATCTTAGCACTTTTTTTCCGATTATAAGCCTTGCATGTTTTGGAGCAATACCACCCCATGGACGAAGCGTAATGATCATATCATCACACAAATATGATCCTGCGGGAATATCTTGTTTGGCATAGAGTGAACGGCGTGCCCACCGATCAGCAATTTCGTCACTGCCGAATTCATGATTTTTATTGCACACTGGCTGTTTAATTCCAACCTTTAAAAGCGCTTGTTCAGTATTACGAATTTCGAGTACAATGCGTTTAAACTCCTCAAATTCTACCGAATTAGGATCATCATTGCTTCCACCACCACTGTCAGTGGTAAAATGCTTTTCAATAATACATGCACCCAGTGCGACAGCGGTGATCGGAGCAGCAAGATACGGTGGTTGTGAATGATCTGAATAACCAACAGGAATTTTAAATGCCTCTGAGAGTGTTTCAATTGCCCGCAAATTAAGATCTGCAAAAGTTTTTGGAGGATATATTGAAATACCGTGAAGTAAAATAATTTTATTATTTCCCTCTTCTTGAATCACTCTAACAGCGTGCGCCACTTCTTCAAGATATGCCATTCCTGTCGAAAGAATGATTGGCTTCTTTTTTTGTGCAATGTGACGCAAGAGAATATCATCAGTAAGTTCATACGAAGCAATTTTGAATGCAGGAACTCCAGCTATATCAAGTTCATCAACCGCCTCTTTATCAAAAGGGGACGAAAGAAACATAATATGATGTTTCTTTGCGTGTGCAATGAGTTTTTTTGTCCACGTAAATGGCATTTCAGCCGATCTATAAAATTCTGATAATGTCCCAATTGGTTTCTCGTCATTTTTATCGTATATTGTCGTATCAGCAGCAATTTTATTGTGCGTTAAATGCTGAAATTTTATTACGTCAGCCCCGGCACGTGCCGCAAGTTCTATTATTTTTAAGGCATTTTTTAACTTACCTCTATGATTGGCTCCTGCCTCGGCAATAATTAAAACTGGCTGTCCTTCGCCAACTAACTTATTACCCATCTTAATAACTTTCACCGGATCATATGTTAGATTTTTTGGTAGACTTTTTAGAAATTTTTTTCTTTCTGTTTTCATATTGTTATCTTCATTTTTTATACTGCAATAAAAATAATTTATTATATAATACCATTTTATGCTATCCTTTCTGACTTATTAGTGCTTACTGTTTTTTCTAATCCATATTCACCACTTTTTATCATTAATAACCCACGTTTTTCATTTTGTATTCGATTTTGATAAGCAGGGTTTTCTTTCATATGATTAATGATTTTAATAAATTTTTTGTTTCGATATGGTAGGATGAATTCTGCTGCAACAAATTTGATACGTGTTCCAGAACATTTAATTTTTTGCATGATAAGTTTTGTTTTTTTGTCTGGTGATGTAAGTGATTCAAAATTTTTGTATATTGCGCGTACTCGAGGGATATGATACTCATTAGTAATAAATACTATTTTTTTCATTTTTTTTTCATGAATAATTTTCACTGCTTCCCCAATTTGTAAAAGTGTATTAGTTGATTTTTTTTCCAAAATAATTCTCTCCTTAATTATCGAAGGTCGTTCCAATTCTTTATAAATTGCAGGTACTGTTGTTATTTCGTCAGAAGAGGGAGCGCTTGTTATTATAATTGAAGACTGGGGGAAATACACTGCTAATTCCGCGATAGCTAATATACGAGCCTCTCCCCATAAAATACCATAAGCATCACCCTCGTCTACCTTCGTGGAGCGATATTTAATTGTACCATTTTTTCCTATTTCTTTTATATTTCCACCAGATATTAAAACAATTGCATCTGGGGAAAAACCTATCATCTTTCTGTATGTGTTTTGTTTTTGTTTAAACGATTTTCTCTTCATTGGTAACAAAATAATATGAATATTTGTTTATTATTATATCGTGCAGGGTACTTCCTGTCAAGATTGACCGACTATTGCTATTTGCCTGGTATTTGATATAATTATAACATTATAATAATTGTATTTATTAATATAATACAATTATTTTGATTAGGTAGAAGTAGATAAAATAATGTAGTTTATCGCTTAGAACCTAAGTATTTAGGTGAAGTACGGGGCAAGTAAGCAAAAAGCGATTTAAATAGGGAAATATTCTTAAAAAAAGAATTCATAATATGGAAATCGACAAAAAAAAATTAACTATTCTTTTTATACCAGAAGCCGGAGTATATCCATATTTGCGTAGTCTTGCTGTATTAGGGGATGCCAACAATAAAAATAATAAAAGTGCTTGTCTTACACACTGCACTGGACAAATGATAAGATGCCCAATGATGGCGATGAATCGGCTTTCTACTAAGGCGTCTGTAAAAGAGAAAAAATCCTTGTGTGATATTTGCCAAAAAAGCTTTAAGTCTGCACAAAAAAAATATGATTTCCCCACAATTACATTGAAAGATTTTTTAGATGATACAATAATACAATTCATAGGAAATTTATCTGATCTATCGCAAGATAAATTAGAAAATTTAATATATAAGAATATAGAAGTCGGAAAAATTGCAAAATATGATTTTTCATTAGAGACAAAAAACCAAGTATATTCCAATCTTTCCGAAGATCACAGAGCTATTTATATTGATTATATAAAGAATACGATATTAGCTATAATATTATCTGAAAAAATTTGTTCAGAGTATAATCCTGCACTATTTCTTACTTTTAACCAATATGCTCAATGTCAAGGGGTGCGTGCTGTTGCGGATGCTCATAAAGTTAAATTTTTGTCAATAACTAATGCAGGTCATAAAAATGCTGATTATTCTAGATTGATACCCTACAAGAAATTGAATATTGGGTTTACACATTGCTTAAAATGGAATAGTATTAAGAATATTCCAATACTATCACGCTATGTTTCGGAATGTTGGGATGATACGATGTTTCATTTTTATGGATTTGGCTCTCATATTTTTTCACGCAGTAAACATGGTGATCCAAAATATATTTTTGAAAAATTATCTTTAGATTATAATAAAAAAACAATTGTTGTTTATACTAGTAGTAATGACGAAAGAGGGGGTTATGAAGAGCTTTTAAAGGTCTGGGGGGATGATATAAACTTGACCGATGCTTTCCCTACTCAGATAGCCTGGCTTTCCTGGTTACGTGAATATGTTGCCAAACGTGATGATGTTCAAATCGTGGTGCGAATTCATCCTCGTGAGGGCAATCGAAAGTTTGGCTTTGGGTCCAGCCATTTACAACAACTAAACGAAGCTTTTAAAGAAAATACAGAGTCTTTTTTCGTTATTTGGCCAGATGATCCTATTTCTAGTTATGATTTAATGGAGTTGGCAGATCTGTGTCTTATTGCTTGGACAACTGTTGGTCAAGAGTCGGCTAGGGTAGGTATTCCAGTTCTTTCTTATACTGGAAATATGCATTATCCAGATGACGATTTTATACAAGTGGCGACCACAGAGGAAGAATATAAAAAAAGATTAGATTTGATGATTAATATTGAATTCACCTGGAAACACTTAGTTAAAGCTATTCGTTTTTATCATTGGCGTACATTCATACCAGCATTGAATTTAGAAAAAACTGTACCATCAGATTTTGAAGATAAAAATTTTTGGCCAGAAGCTCCTGTGGAAATGGGTGATGTTATTAATGATATTTTATTTGGTAAGCAAGATTTAGTTGAATATAATTTGAAAAAGTGGCAAGAATCTTTGTCTAATGACGCAATTTTAGAAGAAACTGAAGCTATAAAAAAAGGTATTAGATATTTGTTGGATAGAGTCTTTTATCCTCCTGTGGCGCCAAAATTATTTTATATTTTAAATCGGGTTAAACGCATTATTATTAATAAATTTTCAAAAAAAAGAAAAGAAATTACACAAAAAAAGTTTAAAGACTATAGTTTAAAATTTTCAACTGATGTTTCAAAAATAGATTATTTTATTAATGAGACAAAATATAATTCTAAATTACGAGTTTTAATTGGTGATGGATCAGCCGCTATTTTAGTATATAAAGGTAAGATAAAACATCGTTTATCCCCAGTGATTATTAGATTAGCTAGGTTACACGCTTTTAATTAATAGTAAATTATGTTGTTATCACCAGTTATACTTTTTGTTTACAACCGTCTTGATCATACTAAGGCCACTATCATTGCGTTGCAAAATAATACACTTGCCAGAATGAGCGATTTGATTATTTTTTCCGATGGACCTAAAGATAAAGATAATTTTGAAAAAGTTCAAGAAGTTAGGAAGTATATAAAAGAGATTACTGGTTTTAAGAGTGTAAAAGTTATTAATAGAGAAAAAAATTATGGATTAGCAAATTCGATTATTTTTGGAATAACAAGTATAATTAATAAATATGGAAAAGTTATTGTTTTAGAAGATGACCTAGTTACGTCTTCATATTTTTTACAATACATGAATGATGCTCTCGATAAATATAAAGACAGAGATGAAATTATCAGTATTCATGGTTATATATATCCCATAAAAAATAAATTACCAGAAACTTTTTTTATTAAAGGTGCCGATTGTTGGGGGTGGGCAACTTGGAAAAGGGGCTGGGATTTGTTTGAACCTAATGGGCGAAAATTGTTATATAAATTACAAACTAAAAAATTAACAAAAGAATTTGACTTTGATGGATCCTATCCATATTCTTTAATGCTTAAATCACAAATTCAAGGTTTTAATAATTCGTGGGCTATTAGATGGTATGCGTCGGCTTTTTTAGCGAATAAGCTTACTCTATATCCAGGTAGATCATTAATACAAAACATAGGTTTTGATAATAGTGGTATTCATTCAGGTAAAAATAAGTATTTTGATGTTAATATAAATAAGGATCGTGTTGTTTTGGATGATATTAGTATAATAGAGGATATCTTAACTAAAAAGTTAATTAAAGATTATTTTTTGTCTTTTAGAATGATATTCGCAAAATTTTTTATGAGAGCTAGATTTTTAAAAAAAGTTTTAGTAAAATATTTATGAAATTTATTGACAATCCAAATGTAAATGATAACAGACGATATTTATATAATAAAGATTTTTATTTTAGAGAGGAATTTTCCATTATTAATAATTGGATCAATGAAGGAACAAAAGTCATTGATTTAGGTTGTGGTAATGGTGCTTTGATGAAATTTATTTTGGACAGAAAAAATGTTGATATTGAAGGCATCGAATCTTCTGTTTCTGGTATTGAAGTATGTAAGAGTTTTGGACTTAAAGCATTTAGAGGTGAGATAGATAAAATTGAAATTTATAGCGAATATTTAGATAAACAGTTCGATTATGCCGTTTGCAATGTAACTTTACAAATGGTAATGTATCCAGAAGTGTTACTTAAAGAAATGACCAGAATAGCAAAATATTTAATTATTTCTTTCCCTAATTTTGCATATATAGGGAATCGTTTTGATCTTTTATTGAGAGGGAGAATGCCACGACCCATGCTTCATGGGTATAGTTGGTATAATACTGGTCATATACATCAACTTAGTTTTAATGATTTTATAATTTATTGTAGAGATAATGGGATAACAATAATTAATCAGAAGAATTTAGGATGTTTTGGAAAAATTGCCGATGTATTATTACCTAATATACTTTCAAAAGCTACAATTTTTTTGTGTAAAAGTAAATAATTTATGAAATATAATTTATGTACACTTTTTGATAAGAATTACCTTTATTATGGGCTTGCTTTACATAGCTCTCTATTAAAACATTGTCCAAAATTCAAATTATGGATTTTATGTATGGATGATATTTGTTATGAGGTACTAGATAAATTGGCCTTACAAAATGTTGAGTTAATAAAATTATCTGATATTGAAAACAAACAATTATTGAGGATAAAATCAGAAAGAAGTATTGGTGAATATTGTTGGACGCTTTCATCTTATTTGACTAATTATTTATTAGAAAATAATTCATATTTAGAAAATATTGGATATATTGATAGTGATATATATTTTTATTCTTCACCTAAGCCAATCTACGATGAATTAGGTAATAATTCAATTTTAATAATTCCTCATAATTATACTAAAATACGTCAATATCAAACCCAGTTGTCTGGAATCTATAATGTGTCTTTTGTTATTTTTAAAAATGATGATAATGGAAGAAATTGTTTGCAAGATTGGAGTGATGACTGTTTAAAATGGTGCTATAATCGCTATGAGGATGGTAAATTCGGTGATCAAAAATATCTCGATTATTGGCCAGAAAAATATGGTGGGGTACATATTTTGAAACACAAGGGTGCAAATTTAGCTCCGTGGAATGTTAATCGTTACAATGTCCATAGTGACCATAATAATGTTATGGTTGATGACGATGAATTGATATTTTATCATTTTCATACATTTAAGGTAATTTCTTATATGAAATTTCAGAATTATATTTCTGCTTACAAAATATCTAAACATATTGTTAATTTGATATATAATCCATATATAATTGCTATACAGTCAGCAATGACAGCTGTAGACAAAGCATTTCCCGATTATAAGCATGGACTTAGTAAAGCAGAAAGCTACAAAGATTGTTTTATTGGTAAAATTAAAAGATTTTTATTATTTTTTAGATTATTAAGATAAATTTTTATGAAAACACCAAATATAAGGGTAAAAAATTCAGGTGTAGTGAAACTTAAATTTTACAATGATTTTCCGGATGGTAATTTAGTTATTGGAGAGTCTAAAAAAAGTGTTCCTTTTGATATAAAAAGGTTTTATTTTATTAATAATTTGTTTAATAAAAAATCTAATAGAGGAAAACATGCACATAAAAAGCTGGAACAGATTATTTTTTGTGTTAATGGTCATTTTTCACTATCTTTAGATGATGGAAAAAATAAACAAAGAATACTTATTAACGATCCATATATTGGCATAAGACTTGGTCCAAAATTATGGCATACTATGTCTGGATTTTTTCGAGATTGTGTAATTTTAGTTTTAGCTAGTGATTATTATGATGAAACTGACTATATAAGGAATTATGATGATTTTATTAAATATGTTAGTAAAATGAAATAATCATATGAAAGTTAATTTTTTAGAATTGAAAAAAGAATGGGAATTTTTTGAGAATGATTTTGTTAAGTCGTTTAAAAAATTTGGACAAGATGCATATTATATACTTGGTCCGGAGGTAGAAAAATTTGAAAGTAATTTTGCAAAATATTGTGGATATAAATATGCTATTGGAGTTTCCAGTGGTTTATCAGCGCTGGAGTGTTCTTTATTAGCTCATGGTATTAAACCAGGAGATAGTGTAATCACTGTAGCCAATAGTGCTGTTGCTACTGCTTTGGCGATATCTAATGTTGGTGGTATACCAGTTTTTTGTGATGTGGACGATAATTATCTAATAGATACTAAAAAAATAAGAGCTTTAATTGATAAAAAAACGAGGTTCATTTTACCAGTTCATTTGTTTGGGCGAGTATGTAATATGGATAAAATAAATAAGATTGCAAGAGAAAATAATCTTATTATCATTGAAGATGCATGTCAGGCGCATGGTGCAGATTTTTTTCATATTTCTGGTGGACAAAATAATACAAAAGCCTTTAGTTTTTATCCAACAAAAAACCTGGGTGGATTAGGAGAAGGAGGATTGGTTGTTACTAATGATAGATACATATATGATTTTATTAAATCATTCAGAAATTATGGACAGCAGGGAAGATATAACCATGTAATGAGAGGCAGTAATTATCGTATTGATACATTACAATGTATATTATTAAATCTCAAATTAACCAAATTGAATGAGTTTATTGAAAGAAGAAGAGAAATCGCGACAAGATACATCGAGAGTTTAACTATGATCTCAGATTTAAAAATTAATATTTTTGATGAAACTTGCGCTTATCATTTGTTTGTTATTAGGATTTTAAACAATAAAAGAGAGAAATTAATGCAGTATTTAGAAAAATATAATATACAAACCATTATTCATTATCCTGTTGCAATACATAAACAGCCTTGCTATACTGATGAATACAATAATTTGAAATTGTCTATGACTGATAAGTTACAAAATGAGATATTATCTATTCCTTGCCATCCATTTCTAAAAAATGAAGAACAAGAATATATAATAAAAAGTATTTGTAGTTTTTTTAAATATAATGATTAATTTAAAACATTAGGATTTAGTTATTAAATCTATATGTTATATAAAATTTTGAGTAATAAATTGTTTTGATTAAATTTTATGAAAATTAGCATAATAACACCATGTTTAAATAGAGAAGAAACGATCACTGATACAATAAACAGTGTTATTAATCAATATTATGAAGATTTTGAATATATTATAATAGATGGTGGTTCAACTGATTCTACATTGAATATTATAAAAAAGTTTACAAATAAAATAGGTAAAATAATTTCAGAACCAGACAAAGGGGTTTATGACGCAATGAATAAAGGCATTAGTCAGTCAAGCGGTGAGATTATAGGTATTATTAATTCTGATGATTTTTATTTAAATTCAAATGTTTTGAAAAAAGTGGCTAATATTTTTGAACATAACAAAGAAATAAAAATTTGTTATGGTGATATTTTTTATATAAATAGAAATAACACAGAAAAGATTACAAGAAAATGGCGAGCGGGAGAATTTAATAAAAAGAAACTGCATTGGGGATGGGTGCCACCTCATCCAGCAGTATTTGTTAGAAAAGAATTATATAATAAATTTGGTAATTTTAATTTAGATTTTAAAATTGCTGCCGATTATGAATTATTATTGAGGTTTTTTAGCAATTTAGAAGAAAAACAAGTCTATTATTTAAATGAATATTTGGTAAAAATGAGAGAAGGGGGCAGTAGTGCTTCCAGTCTTAGACAAAGATGTAGAGGTTGGCGGGAAATTAGACAGGCTTGGTTTGTTAACAATAAAATGGATCCTCATTTTTTAATTATTAAAAGAGTTTTATCCAAGCTATTCCAATTTTTATGAAGACTATTTTAATTACAGGTGCCGTTGGATTTATTAACTTCTATC
>FLOH01001448.1_pt1 | contig 37178 bp, 34 predicted proteins | sample 756751 | NCBI WGS metagenome assembly FLOH01 (sample SAMEA4026879, study PRJEB14308) | marine metagenome | biome: coastal water; material: water | depth 74 m
TACTGGATCACGGTGAATTACCGGGAGAGCTACGGGCTGCATGCCTCGAACGGGATTTTGTTTAATCATGAAAGTCCGCGACGAGGGGAAACGTTTGTGACACGAAAGATCACGCGGGCGGTGGCGAGGATTCAGGCGGGCCTGCAGGAGAAATTATTTTTGGGAAATTTGGAGTCGAAGCGGGATTGGGGATATGCGCCGGAGTATGTGGAAGGGATGTGGCGAATGTTACAGCAGGAAAAGGCGGATGATTATGTCTTGGCTACTGGGGAGACCCACAGTGTGCAGGAATTTGTCGAGGTGGCGTTTGCCCGAGCGAAGCTGGATTGGAAGAAACATGTGTCGTTTGATGAGAGATATTTGCGGCCAGCAGAGGTAGATCTGCTGATTGGGGATGCCTCGAAGGCGAAAAAGCAGTTGGGCTGGGTGCCCAAGGTGAAGTTCAAGGAGTTGACGGAGATCATGGTGGATGCGGATATTTTGCAGCTAGCCGAGGAGCGGGCAGGCAAGCGGATTCGGGATTAACGATGAAGATTTTTGTGGCCGGTCACCGTGGGATGGTGGGATCGGCGGTGGTGCGGGCCCTAGAGAAAAAGGACGGAGTTCAGATTCTGACCCGCACGAGAGCCGAGCTGGATTTGACGGATCCCAAAGCGGTGGCGAACTGGTTTGAGAAGGAAAAACCGGACCAGGTGATTGACGCGGCGGCGCGGGTGGGTGGGATTTTGGAGAATTCGAAGCGGCCCGTGGAATTTTTGCTCGAGAACCTGCGAATACAGAACAATTTGATGGAGTCAGCCTTTGGCAATGGTTGTGGTAAATTTCTTTTTTTGGGCAGCTCCTGCATTTATCCCAAGCTGGCGGAGCAGCCGATTCGGGAAGATTCGTTGTTGAGTGGTCCGTTGGAGCCGACGAACGATGCGTATGCCTTGGCGAAGATTGCCGGGGTGAGGTTAGCGCAGGCGTATCGAGATGAGTATGGGAAGAGTGCGATTTCGGCGATGCCGACCAATTTGTATGGGCCGGGAGATAATTATGATCCGGAGAGTTCCCATGCTTTGCCTGGGATGATCACAAAGTTTCATCGAGCCAAGGTCCGAGGCGAGAAGGAGGTGGTGTTGTGGGGTACGGGCTCCCCGAGAAGAGAGTGGTTGTATGTGGAGGATTTAGCGGATGGATTGCTGATGTTATTGGAGAAGTACGATGGGCGGGAGATTGTGAATGTGGGGGTGGGGGAGGACTCGACGATTGCGGAGTTGGCGGAGAACGTGAAAAAGGCGGTGGGTTTTCTTGGGGGGATCCGTTGGGACAGGAGTCAACCGGACGGGACGCCTCGAAAACTTTTAGATGTAACGAAGATACGTGGGATGGGTTGGAGGCCGAAGGTTACGACTGAGGATGGAATTGCTTCAACCTACGATTGGTTCTTGAAGAACGCTCCTGAAGCGAAAGGCTGAGTTAGAGAATTTGCCCCGATTTTCATAGTATTCGACGATACGAAAAAAGGTGTGGGCTTTTTATCTGGCGACAGACGGGTTCCAGAGGTTGTTCGTTCGAGAGATAAATGTTTGCGATAGAGCCATCGCCTCAATATGACCATCTGCAAAAAGATAGTTTGCGCGACCTTTGTGTCGGCCAGCTGCAACTGCATTGCTTGCTCCGCGGATGTTTGACCATTGGTGACACATAAAATGGTCGGCTCCCTCCGTTTCAGGTAGTTCAGCGAGCAAGATCGTTCGGGAGGGTTTTGGGATCGCGATCGTTTTTCGCCACTGCGTTGGGCTGCCAAGATAGTCGTCGCCCTCTGGGTCGAGTTCGAAATAAACATTCAACCCATAACTGAAATCATAAGGTCCATGGCGGCGATCGCTGGGACAGCGGTGGTATTGGTTGACGACCTGTTGCCAACCTTCGGTGGAAGACGGCAACGGAATGTTCAGGTAAGGCAGAACTGACTCCGTCCATCCTGACTCACGGTAGGTGGATGCGCTATGAGAGCTTCGAGGAAACTCCCCGTCATGGTCCTGCGTATAAAGCTGGATTCCCATGCCCAGATTCTTCATTCGTTCCATGCAAGTAGAACGTAGGGATTTCTCCCTTGAAGATGCGACCGCTGGTATCAGGAAAGACGCGAGCGCCCCCAGAATCGTGATCCCGACCAGCAACTCCAGTAGGGAAAATCCTGCAATGTCCTGCTTAAGAAGCCGGATTCGCACGGGTTCTTTGGCTTGTCCGAAAACGAACCCATACGGCTAAGGCGCAACTCAAGCCCAGCAAATGCATGAGGCATGGTTCAGGGATAACCGCCCAAGTGTAGGTCACGGAGGCGGGATTGAAATTCGGATCTGCCTGTGCATTCAATGCGGTAGAGTCGTATTGCGCGAACCCCGTCGTGCTATTAAACGGGGTATTGGCGATAAAGATTTCAAATGTCGCGCTATAGGTTCCCGCAGGAGCAGTTGCAGGAAGGGTGAAAAAATTGTGCCACATGCTTCCGTTCCATAGGACTTGCGATCCTTCTTCTGTAAATACACGATCCCAGCGGTTGCTACCTGAGGAGTAGTTATAAGACTCAAGGAAGGGAGAGGACCAGTCGTTCAGGCGAATTGCGAGCGATTTACCGATCGGTATTTTTCCCGTTCCCATACTCATGAACATAAATCCATACTGGTTGTTAAAGAGGTCTCCTTGACCGGCACTTTCAACGGGAGTTCCTGCGGTGCCGGCTGGAGAGCCTAGGTCTTGTCTCCAGGCGGCATCCTGTGAGAACCAGCTTCCTGGGCTCCATTCCTGCAACCCTTGGAGAAGAGGGACATGGCTGTTATTGAAGACGATCGAGATGTTTCCACGGGTTGGGTTATTGATATTGTCGTAGTTCGTGATGGTTACCATGGGCATCAACATTCCACCTTGATCGTCCGGACCTGGGACAGAGGTAATTAGTTGGGCATTCGAGAGTTCCACAATCGCTAGAACGAGACAAGCCACCAAAGTAAATTTTGTAATCCAGTTCATATCTTTCTTCTTTCCTCCCGGACGAGCCGGGAAATCTGATCCAAGGATTCGGACCAGCGGGTTAAATCTCAAATGGAAGCCAACGCGCAGGCGTGGTTTCCAGGAACCAAGTAGTTGAGATTTAGGCTCGGGGAGGGGGGAGGAGTGGAGAGGCGCGATCCGCGCCGAACAGATATTCAGTTGAGGAAAAGTGAGAAACCTCACGGGAGTTGGATATGCGGCCGGTGACGGTTTCCAGAACCCAAAGAAAATCAGCCGGTAGCGAGGAAAGCGCGGAAAGGGTCGTTGGCGTGGAGACGGGGCGGGTTTGGGCGATGCGCTCGCACAGACCGCAAGGGTGTTGTCCGTCGAAAGTTTTCTTTAGCCCTTCGCCGAAACCGGATTCTTGGGAGTAGGAGGTGAGCATCCAGCCCCAGGCGACCGTTTGCAGGAGCCCTTGCGGCAGACCGATCTGCCAAGCCAGGGCCAAGGTCATAACAAGGGCACAAAGACGTTTCACTTAAGTTGTCTTACTCCTATCCACAGAGGTGGTCAACTTATGGGAGAAAGATAGTTGCGGAGTAAGATGCGATTGCGGATCGTTTTGGCATGTCTGAAGTTCTTATTATCCAGCACCAAGCGATGGAGGGTCCGGGCACGATCGAGGAGGAGATCGTGAAGGCGGGGCATAAGGTTCGGAAAGTTCGGATCGATCAGGGGCATCCGGTTCCTTCGGAGGTAGGATCTTTGGCAGGGATTGTCGTGATGGGGGGTACGATGAGTGTGGCAGATCAGGGTAAACTCAAACATTTGAAAGAGGAGATCGGTTTGCTCAAGCAGTTTGTCCAAGCCGAAAAGCCCGTGATGGGTATTTGCTTAGGTGCCCAGCTTCTGGCGGCGGCAGTGGGCGCAGAGGTGGCGGCTGGGGAGAAGGAGATTGGATGGTTTTCCGTTCGAAAACTCCCGGACGCCTTCAAAGATCCTGTTTTACGCAGACTTCCGGAAAACTTTCCGGCTCTGATGTGGCACGGGGATCACTTTGGATTGCCGAAGGGGGCCTCCCATCTTTTAAGCACCGATAAGTGTGGTTGTGCGGCTTTTCGTTACGGGAAGAAGGCTTATGGCCTGATGCCGCATTTGGAGATGACGGCGGCGATGGTGGACGAGATGGTGGCCGGATCGCGAAAAGAGTTGGCCGCGGCGGGAGTAGAGGTGGCAGGAATTTTGGAGGAGACGTGGGAGAATGCGGAGCCGGTGGAGGAGTTGGCTAGGGTGATGTGGCGGGCGTGGATTGGTTTATTGAGTTAGGTATTCATCGAGAGACAAAGGTCGGCGAGGCGAAGGCAGGCGTCGGGCTTGGAGGCGAAGGCAAGTTTAGCCTTCCACTCTTTCCAGCCCTTTCCATTTTCGGCAAGGGCTTGGCGAATCACCTCAACGGCTGTGTCACCATTGGGTGTGAGTTGCGCGACCCCAATTTCTTGCAGGAGGGCAAAATTTCCCTCCTCTTGACCCGGGACAACTTGGGTAACCAAAAAGGGAGTGCGGGAGGCGATCGTTTCCTGGGTGAGTGCACCGCCCGCTTTGCCAATGACGAAGTGTTGTTTGGCGAGGATGGAGGGCATTTCCGTGGTCCAACCGAGGAGCTGGACTTTCTTGGCAAGGGGGCCCAGCGCCTGCTCCATGCGGTGGGCGATCTTCGGATCCCGTCCTGTCCCGATGGTGACCGACCAGTTGTCTTGGGCGGCGAGTGATTTGGCCAATTGGGGCCCGCCTTGGAGGCCTGAGCTCAGGAGATAGAGAACACGGGGTTTGTCGCCGGGGGGTTCATCACCTGGGTGAGGGACGGGCTCGGCAAAGCGTGGATCGACGGGGAAACCGATGGGATTTATTTTTTCCATAGGAATGCCCAGGGCGTGGAGGGACTGGGCGGTGGGGGGGTTGGGGACAATCCAGAGATCGGCTGGGGCAGTGGACCAGAGCCGATGAACGGAGATCGAATCGGTAACGATGGTAATGAGTTGGAAGGTGGTGCGGAGATTGCGGGGAAGAAGAGCGATGTAGTGGGAGTAGACGGGAAAGGTGAGGGCGACGACTTTAGGGCGGTGGGTTTCAATTAAGTGACGGAGCCGAAAAAAGGCAGGCCGATTGGTAAAAAGCGTCTTTTCGATGATGGGCAGGTGGTGACAAGCAAGGTAGAAAAGATTCCAGGCGTGAGGATAGCGGTTGATGAGGGTGAGATAGAGGCGGCGAAAGAAGTCGTTCATTTTTGGCCGAGACTCGGCGAAGGGGTCGGCCACGATGGCGGTGCCGCCCCTTACTTGAATTGCGCTGGCCAAACCGCGGGCGGCGGCGTTGTGACCGTCGCCAAAGGCGGCGGTGAGAATGAGGACGGGGGCCGAACTCACATCAAGCCGTCCCGTTCCAGTTCATCCAAGCGGCGGTCGTCCGATTGATCTACGATTTCCGTGACCCCATTAAGCTCCAGAAGAACGTCGAGACTGAGAGCGATCTTTTCGCTGGGAAGGCCCGTTGTTTCGATGACACAGCGGCCGCGGGTAAGGTAGGCCCAACAGAAGTCGTCTCCTTGAATGATGCGAAATTGCAGGTGGTCGGAGGGAAGGAGTTCCCCGGAGGAGGTGAGGGTAACCGTGCTGTTGCCCGCTTGGGCGCCGGGAATGACCTGTTCGACGCGGGAGAAGCGGTCGAGCCAAGAGGCCACCAGATTCCGAATGGAAGCATCGGAGTGCGGTTCGGCAAAAACGGCAACATACCCACGAGAAATCATTGGCGGAGGCTATCGAAGGACGGACCGCGTTAAAAGGGGAACTGAGTGGCTTAGCGGGCTTCGCGGGGAAGGGAGTCGAACCGGGTAAAGCGGGGTTGAAAGAGGAGACGGATCCGATCGGTGGGCCCGTTGCGCTGTTTGGCGATATTGAGTTTGCAGGGAAATCCGCGGACATTGGCGGCCAGGGGTTGAGGTTCGCCCTCCTCGGCCTCGGCACTGCTTTCGGTCTCGCCCGAGGCGGTTTCCCGGCTGAGAAGAAGGACAAGATCGGCATCCTGTTCGATCGAACCTGACTCACGAAGGTGATGGAGGGCAGGTTCAGAGTTGGTTTCCTCGGGTTTACGGTTGAGCTGAGCGAGGACGACGACCGGAATTTGGAGTTCCATGGCGAGGGCTTTGAGGCCACGGGATATTTCGGAAACCTCGACCTGCCGGTTTTCTTTGCCCCGACTGGTGCCGGAGGTGAGAAGCTGGAGGTAATCGATGATCAGAATATCGATGCCGTACTGTTTTTTGATCCGGCGGGCCCGAGCCCGAAGTTGGCCGATGGTGAGCAGGCTGGACTCATCCAAAAAGAGGGGGAGATCGGAAATTTCGGCGGCCACGCCGCGCAGGGCGGTGATTTGGCTTTCGCTGAGATGCCCGCGGCGGATCTGCTCCGAATCGAGGCTGGCGTGGGAGGAAAGAAGTCGGAACATGAGCTGTTGGGCGGACATTTCCAAAGTGAAGAACGCGACATTGTAGCCCGGGCGGACGAAGTCGTCTTTTTCCAGGTCGTACCGCTGGCGGAGCATGTGGCGGGCCATACTGAGGGCGAGGGCGGTTTTGCCGACACCTGGGCGGGCGGCGAGAACGATCATTTCCCCGGCTTTAAAGCCAGTGGTCAGTTGATCCAGCTCATCGAATCCGGAAGGGATTCCACTGTAGTGACCTTTGCCTCGGACGAGATTTTCGATGAGGGTGATTGTTTGGGGAGTGACTTGGGATGCGCGAAGCACCCCTTTCGTTTCGCGGCGGCCGCGGATTTCGAGAATATCGCGCTCGGCTTCGTCGAGGATGGTTTGAACTTCATGAGGACGCTCGTGGGCACCGACAACGATCTGGGCGCAGGCTTGTTGGAGTTCGCGCAGGAGACTTTTGTCTTGGACCTGTTCGAGGTGAGTCTTAGCGGTGAAGACGCTGATGACCCCGGCGGCGAGGTCGCTGATGAGGGCAGGTCCGCCCGCGGCATCGGCCAGTTTGCGGTCGGTCAGCCAAGCGAGAAGGGTGGAGGGGTCAATTGCCTGACTACTTTCCCGCATTTCGGAGATACCACGGAAGATGATTTGGTGGGCGGGGTGAAAGAAGTCCTCTTCGCGCATTCCTTTTTCGCGGGCGAGGTCGACGACTTGGTCGGGGTCGGCCAGCATGGCACCGAGAAGGGAGCGTTCGGCCTCGAGGTTGTGGTGAGGGAGAAGGCCTTCAATGGTGATGGGGGCGGGGGCATCCCGACGGACACGAGATTGAAAAGGTTGGGCGTCGGCGATCACGGAGTCCTATCGTTGCGGATGGAGCCTCTGGGACAATCGCGGGAAGAAAGTTGTTGGAGAATCTTTTGGGCAAAAGATGGATAACGATGAATAACTTATTCAATCGAGGCGTGCCTTCGAGGGAGGGTAGGGCAGGGTAATGGGATGAGGTTGATTTTGGCTTCGACATCCCCTCGGCGGGCGGATCTTCTGCGCGAGTCAGGAATTTCTTTTCGAGTGGAGAGGCCGGAGGTGGAGGAGTGGGTGGCAGAGGATTTTCCGGAGGTGAGCCCGGGCGAGTTGGCCAGGGTAAATGCACGAAGAAAGGCCAAGGCGGTAGCGGAACGGCACCCAGACAAGCCGGTCTTAGCCGCGGATACATTGGTGGTGTGTGAAAGCCGAGTTTTAGGAAAACCAGCGGACGAAAAGATGGCGGAGCAGATGTTGAGTTGGTTGAGCGGCCGAACGCATGAGGTGATTACAGCCACGGTGCTGATTTTGCCGGGGGGGAAAAAGACCAGGGAGGCGGTGGTCCGGACAAGGGTGCGATTTCGAAATTTAGCGGCGGAGGATGTGCGATCGTATGTGCGGGAGGTGGAGGTTTTGGATAAAGCGGGCGCGTACGCATTGCAGGATGGCGGGGATCGGATTGTGGAGCAGGTGGAGGGCTCGCGGAGTAACGTGATTGGGCTGCCGATGGAGACGGTCTTGCCGTGGTGTGAGGATTTGGTGGGGGAGGAATCTACTTTTTAAAGATTCTTTTCGATGGCGGAGCGGAGTTCGGCGGGTTTGAGGGGACCGCGGAATCGTTGAAGAATTTTCCCTTGGGGGGTGAGTAGGAGAGTGTAGGGAATGGTCTCGATCGGTTCGAGTTGGTCGAGGGTTTTGGGCCCTGGTCGAACGAGGGGGTAGTGGAGGCCGTGTCGTTCGGCAAAAATGAGAAGACCAGCGGAGGGGGCTTCATCCAGAGAGACCCCCAAGACAACCAGACCGCGCGGGGCGAACCTTTCATGTAGGGCGACAAGTTCGGGAAGCTCTTTGGCACTGGCAGGGCTCCAGGCGGCCCAGAGATTGAGAAGAAGCAACTTTCCGCGAAGGGAGGCGGTGTCGAAAGGTTGGCCGGCGGCAAGATCGGTAAAAGATAGGTCGGGTGGGAGCTGGAGGGCGGGAGGGGTGGAGCGACAGGAGGTCAAAGAGAGGACAAGGGTGAAAGCAAGAGTTCGGAAAAAAGGAAAAGGCACGGCGAAGAGTAGGGTAGGAGGGGAAGGGTACTCAACGCTCAACTTGTGAGAAGGAGAGGGGAGGGATAGGATGAGAGTCGAGTGATGCTAATCGATAAAAATTCATGGAGGGGTGGATGAGTCCTAAAAAGAGCTCCTCCGCCGCGCAACGGATTCTGATTGTGGATGATGAGGCGGATGTGGTGTATTCCTATCAGAGGGTATTGGCGGACGAGCCGGTGGAAGTGGTGGGGGTGACGAGTGGGTTGGAGGGTCTGAAAAGGCTAAAAAAGGAGGCCTACGATCTGGTTTTACTGGATGTGAGAATTGGGGCGGAGCATGGGATCGAGATTTTTCGGCAAATTCGAAAGGAGAATCCGCGGCAGTTGGTCATCGTGATGACGGCGCATGGCACGGCGCAAACCGCGATTGAGGCGATGAAATTGGGGGCGTTTGATTATATTTTGAAGCCGTTTGATGTGCCGGAGCTGCTGTCCATCCTACGGAGGGCGTTGCAGACGGCGGCTTCGATGCGTGAGCTGGTGCCAACCGAAGGGAAGCATGCGCCAGATGAAAAGGCCCCTGGGTTGATTGGGACCTCCCCGGCGATGCAAAAGATTTATAAACTGGTGGGCCAAGTGGCCCGGTCCGAGGCATCGGTGCTTCTTTTGGGGGAGAGTGGTACGGGGAAGGAGTTGGTGGCTCGAGCGATCTATGCCAACAGTCCGCTGGCCGCTCGGCCCTATGTGGCAATTAACTGCGCGGCCATTCCGGACACCTTACTGGAGAGTGAGCTATTTGGACACGAACGGGGTGCCTTTACGGGGGCATTGACCCAAAGGATCGGCAAGTTTGAGCGGGCGGACGGGGGAACCATTTTTTTGGATGAGATCGGGGATATGCCGCTGGCCTTGCAGGCCAAGCTTCTGCGGGTTCTGCAAAATGGGGAGTTTCAGAGATTGGGGGGCGACCAGACTCTGCGGACCAAAGTGAGGGTGATTGCGGCTACGAACAAAGATCTGATGGCGATGGTGAAGGAGAAGACCTTTCGGGAGGATCTTTACTATCGGATTCATGTGGTGCAGATCCAACTTCCGCCGTTGCGAGAGAGGTTGGAGGATGTTTTTCCATTGGCGGAGCATTTCTTAAAACGGGCGGGCAAAGACCGGGGGCTCAAGTTTTCCACGGCCAGCAAAAAGGCCCTGCAGAGTTGGCGTTGGCCGGGGAATGTCAGGGAATTAGAGAACGCGATCACGCGGGCGGTAGTGTGTGCGGCGGCGGATTCGATTGAGCCAGGAGATTTGCCACCTGAAGTCGTGGGGGCCGTTTCAGCGAGAGAGGTTGGAGGTGAGACTGGGTGGTGGAGCATGGTGAGTCAGGTAGCGGGAGAGGGAGGAGATCTGCTGGCCGCGGGGGAAAAGATCTTGATTGAGAAAGCGCTTCGCGAGGCCGATGGAAATGTGAAGCGGGCGGCAGAAGTATTGGGCGTTACGCGGGCGGCACTACGAACACGGGTTGAGCGTTACAAACTGCATTGCAACACTTTGCAGTAAATAAACTTCTTTTCGAGAACCGTTTAAACCAGTTGATATTCAGAGGTTTATGCAGTAATATAAAGAGTGTCAATTATTCGGAGGCCAAATATCATTCATTGGGTTTTGGCTTTATTTTGCTTTTACCCTTGTGTCCTTTGGTGTGGCCCAGTCATCAACGAAGTTCAGTCATCCAACACTTCGCTTCCCGACACCCATGGTCAGTTGATCGACTGGGTTGAGATTTATAATCCCGACAGCGCCTCCTTCGATCTTTCTGGCCATTACCTTTCTGATAGCGCCTCGAACAGGATTAAGTTTACCTTTCCAGCTGGCACCACCTTAGCGGCAGGTGGATATCTGATTGTTTGGTGTGGCTCAACCACTGACTTTGCCATCTCCGGCACGTATCCTGCAGGCCAACTGCGTGCCACTGGCTTTGCCATTAAATCCGGCGGGGAGCCAATTGTGCTTACGGCACCTGACGGGTTGACGACGATTGATGAGTACCCTGCGCTGGCGATCGGCACGACAGGCACCCCGGCTGTAGGTCGTTCTATGGGGCGCGGAATGGGAGCAAATTTTGGCGTTCTCTATTTCTATAATACGCCGACACGGGGTACGGCCAACACCACGGCTGGAACTGAGGCTATTCCAATTGATCCGCCAACTGTTTCGTTACCAGCTGGAATTTATTCAACCAGTCAAACTGTAACACTTACCTCAGCCGTCCCTAATGGAACAATTCGATACACATTAGACGGTTCGGAACCCACCGAATCCTCATCGGCTTATAGCGCGCCAATTTCGTTAGGATTTGGAGGAAACAATTCAACCCAATATTCATGGATCCCTACAGCACCTACCGGAAGTGGAATTGATGATTGGAGGCAACCTAATGGATCCGTTTCGCGAATTCATGTGCTTCGCGCGCGACTTTTCAAAACAGGTGCGGCAAGTCGTACTGTTACGAAGTCCTACATCATTGATTCCATGGGCACCGATCGTTACCGTTTTCCAATTGTTTCTGTTGCGTCAGATCCGGCTAATTTATTCAATAATCAGACAGGGATCTATGTTCCGGGAGCAAACACCTACTCGACGGACTGGCCTAATACTGTAGGTGCTGTGCCCTCTGAGTTCTGGGCGAACTACTACCAAAGCGGAAGTGAATGGGAGAGGGCTTCTCACCTTGAGCTATTCGAAATGAACGGAGCACAGCTGATTGAGGGTGCAATTGGGCTTCGCATCAACGGCAATACGACACGCAATCGACCTCGTAAGGCACTGCGTATCTACAATCGCAATCCCTCTGGGTCGACCACTTGGACCAACACCGCCCTTTTTCCTGATCGCGATACCCGCTCTTGGAGTACTTTTTTGCTGCGGGCAGCTGGTAACGACTGGAATCAGTCACTTTTTCGCGACGCATTGGTTAGCTCTATTGCGGCTCCTACAGGTCTAGATCGGCAAGCCGCGCGCCCCGCCGTTCTGTTTCTGAATGGCGAGTATTGGGGGATTCATAACCTACGGGAGCGAATCGATGAGGATTGGGTATTTCACAAGTATGGACTTAGTGGATCTCAGTATGCCGTGCTTGAAGTCACCTCGGGTGGTGCAAATTTCCTCAACCCTACGTCCGATAACAGTCAACCCATCTTCGATTTTGGAAATACCGATTTGTTGTCGGATTACAAAGACATCTTAGCTCAGGCGGGAAATAATGAATTCAGTGGCGACTCAGGCTATGCAGGTCTCAACTCGCGCGTGGATGTTGCTAACTTTATCGATTACTCCGCAGTTACAATCTGGTCAGGAAATACAGATTGGCCTGGCAACAATGTGCTGATGTGGCGTTCGCTGTCGTCCGCTCCAAATTCCAATCCTAAGTTGGATGGGCGATGGAGATATATTTTAAAGGATAACGACTTTGCCCTTGGCTTAAATTTTAATTATGTACCCGGCTACAATTCGAACGTCACTCAAATGGCCCAGTTTGATACCCTTAGTTATGCCACCACGTCAGCAGCGACAACTTGGGCAAACAATGAAATCAGTACTCGTCTCCTGAGGAAGGCGCTTGAAAATACAACTTTTCGAAACCAGTTTATTAATCGGTTTGCTGATCTACTAAACACAACACTGTCAGTAAACGCCGCAACAGAGAAGCTGGACGAGCATATCGCCGCCTATCAACCCGGGGTTAGTGAGCACTTTTCTCGATGGCCTACCTCATTGAACTGGAGCAACGAAGTGGCGCGTATTCGTGGCTACCTACAGGCTCGGCCCGCGGCAGTGCGAGGCCATATTGCCAACAAATTTGGCCTGACGGGCATGGTTAATTTGACCGTCAGTGTAACCAACACCAACCAAGGCTTCGTCTCGGTAAACTCTCTCAAAATCGAATCCTCTACCGCTGGGGTAGGAACGAATATCGCGAATTGGTCAGGAACATATTTTAAGGGTATTCCGGTCGCTCTTCAGGCGGGTGCCAGACCTGGATACCGCTTTTCGGGCTGGTCAAAGAGTGTGGCTTCTTCGGAGACGGTTCATGCCTCTGATGTTGCAAGTAGTTACTCCTCTTGGAGCAACGGTAGTAATCTGGGAAGCGGATTTGAACCTTGGTGGTTCTGGACGACGGCTGAGAATTCAGGCCAGGCTGGAACTTTTCTGCAAAATAGCCGAGGGGGATGGGGGTGTTATGCCAACAGCGGAAAGACTATTTATGTAGGTCGGCCGCTAACTCAGCCTCTTACACAGGGAAAAACATTAGTAATCCGAATCAAGCATGGGACCGTGGCATCATTCGGAAGCGTTGGGATTATTTTGGAAAATAGTAGTCAGGAGACCATTTTTCAATTTGAACGAAGGTCCAGCTCTGACGTTTATTGGGTTAACGGCCAATCTACTGGTGTGCCGGTTACCACCGCATCTATCGATTTGGAAATATCCCCAACTCTTGGATCTAATTTTGCTGTAAAAATCACTCCTTCAGGAGGATCGGCCAGCAATTTAACGGGAACCTTCCTAGGCAGTGGGTTGCGAGAGGCTTCCAACTTTATTTTCTACAATAACTCGGCCGGTTCCGGCGGCGAAGCCGACTTTTTCGTTACGAGTCTGCGAATCATTACGCCTGGATCCATGATGGGGGGCAGTTTTTCATCTTACGGAACCAACCCGGTGTTGTCGGAGACCCTTTCTGGAGATGCTATCTATCGAGCCTCTTTCGTGGTTGAGCCCGCCACAACCTTGGCGATTGTGCCACCGGCGGTTAGTGCAGCTGGAACACCGCTAGGAGTCATTCAGGTTCGTGCGGTAAATTCGACCGGTGATGCGGATGGGAACTATCAAAGTGCCGTTACCCTAACAGTCACTAGCTCATCAGGCTCAAGTCAGACATATACGTCCAGTGCCGTCAACGGGGTGGCCAGCTTCACAGGGCTAATCCTGCCAGTCGCAGGATCTTACAGCCTGAGTGCAACATCCGGTTCCTTGAGCGCGGCCCCTCTGGCTTCTCTGAACGTCAACGCCACGGCGGTTTTTCTGCCTACGAACAGTGCTGTATGGCAAGTTCCGGCCAACTGGGATAGCGGAACGATTCCCAATGGAACTCGAGCTGCGGTAACAATTCCTGCTAGCTTGACTGGTGCTCGAAACATCACGAACAGTGCTCCGCTAACAGTTTCTTCGATTCATTTTTCGAACAGCACCAGCACAAATCAGAACAAGATCAAAGGGACAGCAGGGCAGGTTCTTACTTTCGCTTCGGAGGGAGGTACCTCCTCAGTCACAGTAACGGGAAGTGGAATTGGGTATGGAAATATTGAAGTTGCGGGCGGAGTCGTGCTTTCGAATACACTTGTTTTGGATGTTCAAAACATCGCCACTGGCAACACGGAATACGGCGCATTGCGACTTCAGGGCAACTGGAGTGGATCCGGAAAAATCATCAAGCGTGGTCCGGGCATTGCGGGTATCACTGGCGGAGGAAAGACTTTCTCAGGGGATATTGTGGTGGAGCAGGGTGTTCTAACCTTTAGCGAGCCTGCCATTACCGGAAATAACGTGACCAACTATACGGTGCAAAGTGGTGGCCAATTAAGACTTAGCTCCTCTGGAAATCCACGTAACTATCTTTTGAAGGGACCCCTCCTTCTTGCGGGCTTAGGTCGAAGCGGTGTTTCGGACAACGAAAATCAGGGAGTACTGGGGGCACTTAGGTTGGAAATCGGCAGCAGCGGAACAGTGGCAGTGTTGACCAACCGCGTAGAGCTGACGGCCAACGCGGACATTCACGTATCGGCCACGAATACGATCAGTCTTTTAGGGGAATTGACAGGAAGTGATGTGTTGACCAAGTCAGGAGGGGGAACTCTTTCACTCGGGACCAACACAACAACATTTTCGGGGAGTATCCAGGTGAATCGAGGGATTTTAAATTTGGATGGGGTTCAACTCACCAATCTCCTGTCCATGAACCTTGCGAATGAGACCACTTTAATGGGAAGGGGGACAATTTCTGGAGGGGTTATCCTCCAGGCAGGTGCTGTTTTGGAGAGCAACCAAGGAGCCACTCCAGGTTCAGCCCCTCTCGCCGTGGGCGGATTTGTGGTCCAAGGGCCTTCTATTCTCAATCTAAAGTTTGTCGGAACACCGACATCGGGTCTTTATCCAGTCCTGACATGTGCTTCGGGGATTGAGGGTTTGTCTTCTCTGACTTTGATGGGTGTTCCCCTTGGCCTGAGTGCAAGTTTGATTCAGCAGGGAAATACCGTTTCCGCTATTCTTTCTTCCTCCTCCTCTGAAGCGTGGTTATTGAAAAACTCCTTGCCTTTGGATGGTTTGGGGGCGGGAGATTGGTCGGGAGACCTCGACGGGAATGGGCTCTCTTTAATGGAGGAGTATTTCTTTGGAGTTACCCCGGCAACTCCTGTCTCGGGTTCAGCCCTGCTTCAATCAGAGATCCAGCCCGCAGGACCCACCCTTTCGGTTCTTTATCGTAAGAACAAGGCGGCAACAGATTTAATCGGAACTGCTGTTTGGAGTGATACTCTTGAGTCGGCGAGCTGGTCATCCTCGGGAATTACAGATATTCAGGTTCAAAATGATCTGGACTATGAGACGCGGCGAGCCTCTATTCCAATTCTCCCTGGAGAGAGCAGAAAATTCATGAGAATCAAAATCGAAAAGCCCTAGTCCTGTAGGGGCATGGAGGTTTGTGATCAAGAAACGCCCTTGTTAGAGGCCAGAGAGAAGGGAAGTTGCTTGCGGGTTAATTCATGTCTGCCATGTGGCACGAAACCTGCTAATCAATGACATGTCGAAAGCCCAACCAAAAAGAGGAAAGAGGGGGAAAAGGGTCTCTCTTCTTGCCGGGTTGGCCGAGTATGGTCCGGCAAAAGCTTTTGATGAGATGTCGGAAGGGAGGGGTAAGATTCGCTGCGTGTATGAAGGATTGAGGGATTCTCTCCAGTTGGTGGACCCGTTTCGCTTGGCTCAGGGGCGAGCTTCTTTGGAAGCCTCTTTTCTACGCCGCGGAATCACCTTTACCGTTTACAACGACCCACACGGCACCGAGCGAATATTTCCTTTTGATCCTTTGCCACGGCTGATTCCGGTTCAGGAGTGGGCAAGAATTGAAAAAGGTTTGGTGCAAAGGGTGACGGCTCTGAACCTTTTTCTGCAAGACGTGTACGGAGCACAAAAAATCTTACAGGAAAAGTGGATTCCAGCGGAGGTGATTCAATCCGCCAAGCATCTCCGAAGGGAGGCAGCGGGGTTAAAAGTGCCCCATGGGGTTTATATCCATATTTGCGGGACCGACTTGATCCGAGGAAAGGGTGGGGAGTATATGGTTTTGGAGGACAACGGTCGCTGCCCCTCTGGGGTCAGTTATGTTTTAGAGAATCGGCGTGCCCTCAAGCAGGCGTTTCCCGAGTGGTTCCGAAATCAATCGGTACGCTCCGTGGATCATTATGGGGCGGATCTCTTGGAAACGTTACGAGAAATTTCTCCTCGCCAAGAGGGAGAGCCTGTCGTGGTGTTGCTGACTCCTGGACCCATGAACAGCGCCTATTTTGAGCACTCGTTCCTCGCGCGTCTGATGGGGATCGAGCTGGTGCAGGGATGCGACCTGTTTGTCGAGGGGCAAAAAGTGATGATGCGTACGACGCGTGGACCGCGTCAGGTGGATGTGATTTACCGAAGAATCGACGATGATTTTCTGGATCCGTTGGCGTTTCGGAAAGATTCGGTTCTGGGAGTGCCGGGCCTACTGCGGGTGGTGCGAGCGGGTCATGTAGCCTTAGCCAATGCCATTGGCACCGGAGTCGCGGATGATAAGGCGCTGTATGCGTATGTCCCCCAACTGATCCGCTACTATCTGGGCGAAGAAGCTCTTTTGCCCAATGTGCCGACGCATCTGGCCTCCAATCCCAAAGACCTCAAATATATTCTCCAGAATATGGCGCGACTGGTAGTGAAGCCGACCAATGAGTCGGGCGGGTACGGAATCTTGATCGGACCTAGGGCAACGAAAAAGCAGATTGCGGACTTTCGACAGCGAGTACGAAAGGATCCGCGTAACTACATCGCCCAGCCGGTCATTGCTTTATCAACCCATCCCACCCTTTGTGACAATCGGGTGGAGCCCCGGCACATCGATTTACGACCTTTTGTCCTGACGGGAAAAAAAACCAGAGTGTTGCCCGGAGGGTTAACAAGGGTGGCACTGAGGAAGGGTTCCTTGGTGGTCAATTCATCTCAGGGGGGCGGCAGTAAAGACACCTGGGTGCTGGATTCTTAGCGATGCTTTCTCGAGTCGCGGATGGGCTTTTTTGGATTAGTCGATACGTCGAACGAGCGGAAAATCTGGCACGGATTGCGGATGTTTATTTGCAAGCCGAGCTGGATGTCACAGGGGGAACGAGGGTCGATTGGTCTGCGATTCTCCAAGCCAGTGGAGCCGAAGACGACTTTGTGCCGACAGGGTTGAACCCTTCGGCCGTTACAGTCACGCAATTTCTGACATTTCAGGAATCGAACCCTAACTCGATCCAAGCCTGCTTGGGTCAGGCAAGAGAGAACGCCCGAATGATCCGCGATCAGCTGACCACGGAGATGTGGGAGGAACTGAATCGTGCTTGGCTGGAGCTTTGTGGGCCGGCGGGAAAAAAGCAGCGGCAGAGTGAGCTGACTGGGTATTATCGTGAAGTTCGGAGGGCGTCGCATCTTTTTCGTGGGACGACGGGCTCGACCCTTTCGGACGGGGACGGGAGAGATTTTATTGATTTAGGGATGTATTTGGAGCGGGCGGATGCCACTTCGAGAATGATGGAGGCACACATTTTGCAACGAGGGGATCATCGGAATGAGGAGCGGTGGGCGGTTTTATTGAGAAGTTGTAGTGCGCGGGAGACCTATCGAGTGGTGCACCAGGGACCATTAGAGGCGAATGGGGTCTTGGGATATCTGATTCAAGATTCCGCATTCCCGCGAAGCCTCAACCACGGACTGATTCAGGCAGGTCAGATTGCGGAGCGTTTGGCTAAGCCGAAAGATCGAGATAAAGTGGAATCGTTGATTTCCCAAATTCGGGATCGATTACCTCTCGCCCCGCTGGGTGAAGATGCGGGGGAGTCGCTGGCCAAGTTTCTGGACAGCTGGCAGGAGGAGCTTCAGCGTCTGGCCAATTGGATTCAGGAACGAATCATCGGAGGAAAATTGGATTTACCTGAACAAGGAGCGTGGCGGAGTCAGCAGGAGCAGCAGCAACAAGAACGAGGAGGGCGGTAACGATGGATCTGGAGATTCAGCATACCACCCATTTTCATTATCCAGCTGCTGTCTATGACAGTTTCAATGAGACTCGGCTTCAGCCCGTTTCGAATCCATATCAGGAGCGGCTGAGCTTTGACTTGGAGGTAAGCCCAGAGGCCCGAGCGGGGGAATATCGGGATTTTTATCAAAACGTGGTGCACTATTTCGAGGTTACTCCGCCCCACACCGAGTTAAAGGTGACGGCACGAAGTCGGGTCCGAACGGGTACGCAGGATGGAACAAAGAAAAGCTCCACGATTCCCGAACCGCTGCACGACTATCTTCAGTCCAGTCCTTACGTGAGCTTGCCGATCGAGATCTTTCGTGAGGCCGTGGATCAGCAAGGGAGCGGAAAAACGGCGGAGGCAAGAGCGGTTTCATTAATGGAACATGTGAGTCGCTCCTTTGTGTATGAGCCCAATGTCACACAGGTGCATACTCACGTGGAGGAGGTTTTCCGTTTGCGTCGGGGGGTTTGTCAGGATTTAGCCCATGCAATGATTTCCCTTTGTCGGGTGGTGAAAATTCCTGCCCGATATGTCAGCGGGTACGTTTACTCGGGGGACCGCGGGGAAATGCGCGGGGCGGAGGCCAGTCATGCTTGGGTGGAGGTGCATCTAGGGCAGGCGGGGTGGAAGGGGCTGGATCCAACGAATCGTTGTCCGGCAGGGGAAATGCATATCAAGGTCGCCCATGGCAGAGATTATCGGGACGTGCCTCCGCTGAGCGGGAATTACCATGGAAATGTGCAAGGCACGTTGGCCGTGACCGTCGCGGTGCGAAAGGTCTAAGGGACGACAAGTTTCGCGAGGGGCTTGGGCAGAGGGGAGGTGAAACGGAGCTCTTGGGATGACACAGGATGGATCAAGCGAAGAAAGGAGGAGTGAAGTCCTAGGCGGCCGGCGGGATCACTCTTGGCGCCGTACTTTTCGTCCCCGACGATTGGACAGCCCAAGGAGGAGAGTTGAACGCGAATCTGATGGCGTCGCCCCGTTTCGAGAGTGAGTTCCACGAGGGAGCGGTGACGGTTGTTTTTGAGAACGCGGTAGTGGGTGACGGCGTGACGGGTGAGGGCGGAGGCAGGGCGGATGAAAACTTTGAAGGGGTTGGATTCGTCCAGATCGGATTTCAGAGTTCCGGTCTCTTGGGGTAATCGTCCTTCCACGACTGCCTCATACTTCTTTTCAAACTGATCCCAGCGACTTTGGAGGATTTCCTTGGTTTCGGGAGTTTTGGCAAAAACCATGAGACCGGAGGTTTGGCGATCGAGGCGGTGAACGATCCAAACTCTCTCTTTGGATCGGGGATGAGCTTGGCGAACGTACTCGGTGAGCTGGAAGTAGGCGGTTTTTTCCGGTTCGGCCTCACTGGCGATGCTGAGGAGGTTCTCGGGTTTGGCAATGACAAGGAGATGGGCGTCCTCATAAAAGATTTGAATGCCCGAGGGCAGGCTGGTTTTCGGGGCGGCGAACCGATCCGATCGAATCGCGACGGAATCTCCGACGGCTAAGGGATGGTTGAACTGGGAGACGGGGCGGCCATTGACGGTGACGGCTTGGAATTTGAGCCATGTTCGGATCTGTTTTTTCTTCTCCTCCGGCCAGGCATGGAACATTTGTTCCAGGAGGGGGCCAGGTTGGGAGATTTCGAACGGCTTAGGCATGGGGGTATCTTGGCGGAAAAGTTGGCTCAAGGGAATGTTTGGAGATTGGTCAAGAGGAGGGGAGAAGGTAAAGTCACTGGATGCGTATTCTTTTTCTGGGAGACATTGTGGCGGAGTACGGTCGAGAGGCTGTGCGGGACGGAATGCCGCGCTTGATTGAGGAGTTTGCCCCAGATTTTATTGTGGTGAATGGGGAGAATGTGGCGGGAGGAAACGGAATTACCCCCAAGCTGGCCTATGATATTTTTCGAGCCAAGGTGGATGTGATCACGCTGGGGGATCACTGTTGGGATCAGCGGGAGATTATGAGTTTCTTTGCGGAGGAGCCGAGGTTGATTCGACCCTTTAATTTCCCCGCATCCTGTCCGGGCAAGGGTTGGATCGTGGTGACGGGAAATGGAAAGAAATTGGGGGTGGTCAATGCGATGGGGCGGACCTTTATGAAAGCGGATGTGGACAATCCCTTTCTGCAGATCGATCCGATCTTGGAGGAGATTCGGAAGGAGACGAAAACGATCTTGGTGGATTTTCATGCGGAGACGACTTCGGAGAAGATTGCCTTCGGGCATGCGTTTGATGGCAAGGTTTCTGCGGTGGTGGGGACTCACACCCATGTCCAAACGGCCGATGAAAAGGTGTTAGCTGGTGGCACGGCGTATATTACGGATGTGGGCTTCTGTGGAGCGCACGATTCGGTGATTGGAAGGGAGAAAAGTTTCATTGTGGATCGGTTCCGGACCTTGATGCCGGTGAAAATGCATCTGGCGACGGGGGGGATTCAACTGGATGGGGTGGTGATCGATGTGGATGAGGAGACGGGAAAAGCAACGGCGATTCAGAGGATCCAGCGACCGAAGTGAATCGGGTTGAACCGCTGAGCGTGTCTGCGCTGACGGCGCAGATTAAGGAGATTCTGGAGGATCAGGTGGGAGAGGTTTCCGTTCAGGGTGAGATTTCCAACCTGAGGCTGCAATCTTCCGGGCACTACTACTTCACCTTGAAGGATGAGGGGTCCCAGATTCCGTGTGCGCTATTTAAGGGTTCGGCACTGCGTTCCAGCGTGCCGCCGCAGGATGGGGCGAAGGTGGTAGCGGAGGGGGAGGTTTCGGTTTATGCGCCTCGTGGGGCGTATCAGCTGATCGTGAGGAATCTGGAACCAGCGGGGAAAGGCGATTTGCACCAACGTTTTGAGGAGTTGAAAAGGAAGTTGGAGGCGGAAGGGCTTTTTTCGGCAGAGCGTAAAAGAGAGATTCCGGATTTTGTGGAGCGGGTGGTGCTGGTGACAAGTCCGACGGGAGCAGCGGTGCGGGATGCTATTCACGTTCTGCAGCGCAGATGTCCTCGGATTCAAATCACGGTCTTCGGGGTGAAAGTGCAGGGGGAAGGGGCGGCGGAGGAGGTGGCGGAGGCGATCGAGGAGGTGGGGCGAAGACACATAGCGGATGTGGTTTTGGTGGTCAGGGGAGGGGGAAGTATGGAGGATTTGTGGGCGTTCAATGAGGTGGTGGTGGCACGGGCGGTGGCGGCGAGTCCGATCCCGGTGATCAGCGGTGTAGGGCATGAGACCGACTTTACGATTTGTGATTTTGTGGCGGATGTGAGGGCGCCGACCCCTTCGGCGGCGGCGGAGATGGTCAGCCGGCCGGATGAGGATTGGCGGGAAGAGGTTCGGGGGTGGGCGGAACGATTTCATGAAGCCGCGGTAGATTTCTTGGAGGAAAAAAAGAGACGGGTGGGGGATTTGGCGGGGAGTTATGTCTTTCGGGAGCCGAGCAAGATGGTGGAGATGAGTAGTCAGAGAGTAGACGAGTTGGTGGTACAATTAATGAGGGGATTGGAAAGCGGGTGGCGGTATCGCAAGCAGTATGCGGAGGGTTTGTTGGGAAGATGGTCGGCGTTGCGACCGGAGCAGAGGTTACGGGAATTCTCCTTGCGGGTGCAGGCAGCGCTGGGCCGATTGCGTGCCATGGGACCAGAGGAAACGTTGAGGCGGGGTTATGCGTTAGTGCAGTCTCCCGAAGGTAAATTGATTCGAAAAGTGGAGCCTGCGCGCAGGCAGGGGGATTTGGTAGTGAGGTTTGCCGATGGTAAAGTGGAGGTTCAAGTGAAACGCAAAAAAGATTAAGGACTCGACTTGGAACAGCTCTCAGAGGAATGATTTTGTATGGCAAAAACGAGTAAGACATCGGGGGAGCCTTCTTTTGAGGAAAATCTCAAGCAGTTGGAAGGTTTGGTGGAGCAGATGGAATCTCCGGAGCTTCCCTTGGAGACGATCGTGGAGAAATATGAAACAGGCATGAAGCTGGTGGCGGCATGCCACGAAAAGCTCAAGGCGGCCGAGAAGCGCATCTTGTTGCTTACCAAAAACAAAGATGGATCAATGGAGGAGCGTGAGCTGGGTGAAATTGGGGAGGAGCCCCACAAATCTGGGCACGGAAAGAAGGCTGGTCGGGGAGTCCCCGATCTGCTCATCTAATCTGCTATTCATGGCAACCAAACTGTTGGATCAGATCAAAGGCCCGGCCGATGTTAAGAAATTTCCCTTAGAGGATCTGCCGAAGCTCGCCCAAGAGATTCGGGAGGAGTTGATTGAGGTCTTGAGTAAAACGGGGGGTCATTTGGGCCCGAATTTGGGGGTGGTGGAGCTCACCATCGCTCTTCATCGTGTTTTTGATACTCCGACGGATCACTTTATTTTTGACGTCAGTCACCAAGCCTATGTGCATAAGCTTTTGACGGGTCGGCGGGATCGGTTTCACACGATTCGGCAGCAGGGCGGTTTGAATGGCTTTATGTTGCGGACGGAGAGCGATCACGACTGTTTTGGGGCGGGTCATGCGGGTACGGCTTTGTCGGCGGCGCTGGGGATGGCCTCGGCGAGGGACATGCGGGGTGGAAAGGAACATGTGGTCTGTTTGGCGGGGGATGCGGCTTTTACCTGTGGAATCACGTTTGAGGCGTTGAATAACGTCTCCCACCACACCAAACGGTTGATCACGATTTTGAACGACAACAAGTGGTCGATCGACAAGAACGTGGGTGCGATTGCTGGTTACTTAAACAAGATCACGACCGATTCGCGTTTTATTCATCTCCATGAGCGGGCGGCCCACTTTATTGAAAAGCTGGGCGGAACGAAGGCGCTCAAGGTGGCTCGGCGGGCGGAGGAGCATGTGAAGGGAATGATTTTCCCGAGCGTAATTTTTGAGGAGCTGGGGGTGACGTATTACGGGCCGGTCGATGGTCACGACATTTCCAATCTGATTAAAATGTTCGAGTTCCTCAAAATTCAGAATTTTCCCGTTATTCTCCATGTGGTGACGACGAAGGGGAAGGGATACGAGCCGGCGATGGCAAAGCAGAAAAAGTTTCATGGTCTTGGACCGTATGACCCCGAAACGGGGGAGACGAAAGCCCTTGGTCAGCCGACTTATAGTGAGGTGTTTGCCGATCATCTTTCGAAAATGGCGGACAATGATCCCAGAATTGTGGCGATTACGGGGGCGATGCCCAACGGCACGGGGCTGGATCGATTCCAACCCAAGCACTTGGATCGCTACTTCGACGTGGGAATCGCGGAGGAGCACGCAGTCCTTTTTGCGGCAGGAATGGCCACGAAGGGTTTTAAGCCTTTCTGTGCGATCTACTCCACCTTCCTGCAAAGGGCCTACGACCAGATAATCCATGATGTGTGCCTGCAGAATCTTCCGGTTGTCTTTTGTATGGATCGGGGAGGTCTTTCGGGAGATGACGGGCCGACCCATCACGGCTTGTTTGACATCTCCTATTTGCGGGGCGTGCCGAACCTGATTCACATGTCTCCGAAAGACGAAGATGAGTTTGTCGATATGCTTTATACGGCCAGTTTGCATGCCGGACCGGTAGCCATTCGCTATCCCCGGGGCATTGGGCCGAACGCTGCGATTAAGAAAACCCCTTTGGCTTTGCCGATGGGCAAGGCAGAGGTGATCCGGCATGGGCAAAAGGTGGTCATCTGGTCGTACGGCCAGATGTTACCCATGGCAATGCAGCTTTCGGATGAGTTGAAAAAAGAGGAGGGGATCGAGGCGGCGGTGATCAATGCACGATTTGCCAAGCCGATCGATACCGCCTTACTGCAGCTTTTTGGTCAGAGTGCGGATGTGATCGTGACCTTTGAGGATCACGTGATCAAAGGGGGCTTTGGTAGCGCCATTTTGGAGGAGGTTTCGAATCTAGGTATGACTACCCCAGTGGTGCGGATCGGTTGGCCGGATGAGTTTGTCGATCACGGCAAGCCAGATGATTTACGGGTGCGATACGGACTGAGTGTGAAAGCGGCCAAAGAAAAGCTGTTACCCCACTTGGCCAAGATCAAGGGGACAGCCCGCAAGTCCCAACCCGTCGCGGCCTAATCCCAAAGGGGATCTGCGCTCTGCTCCTTTCATGAAAATCGTTCTGGCTTATTCGGGAGGCTTGGATACCTCCGTCTTGCTCGCTTGGCTCAAGGAAACGTATCGGGCTGAGGTGATTGCCTTCTGTGCGGATATTGGTCAAGACGAGGAGCTGCATGGCCTCCAAGCCAAGGCGGCCAAGACAGGGGCATCCAAAATCTATATTGATAATCTGCAGGAGGAGTTTGCGAGTGATTTTATTTTTCCGATGATGCGGGCGGGTGCGATCTACGAGGGGCAATATTTTCTTGGCACCTCCATTGCTCGGCCTCTGATTGCGAAGCGGATGGTGGAGATTGCCCGAAAGGAAAAAGCCCAAGCCATCGCCCATGGGGCGACGGGGAAGGGGAACGATCAGGTTCGCTTTGAACTGACTTCGGCCGCTTTGGCGCCGGATGTGGAGGTGATTGCTCCCTGGAGGGACGAGCGTTTTCGGAAGAGGTTCCCGGGGAGGGCGGAGATGATTCGCTACTGCGAACAGCGGAAAATTCCGGTGCAAGCCACGGCGAAAAAGCCTTACTCGATGGATCGGAACCTACTGCATATTTCTTACGAAGCGGGAATTCTGGAGGATCCATGGTTTGATGCGTTTGCCCCCGGCAACAAGAAGATGTTCACCCTTTCGGTTTCGCCGGAGGAGGCGCCCAATCAAGCCGAATACGTAACGCTGGAGTTCCGGAAGGGCGATTGCGTTGCGGTAAATGGGAAAAAGCTTTCGCCGCTCGCGGTGATGCGGGTGCTGAACAAGCTGGGTGGAAAACATGGGGTGGGTCGGGTGGACATGGTGGAGAACCGCTTTGTGGGGATGAAGAGTCGAGGCGTATATGAGACACCGGGCGGCGCGATTCTTCATTTCGCCCACCGGCAGATGGAGAGTTTGACAATGGATCGGGAGGTCATGCATCTCCGGGATAGTTTGATCCCCAAATATAGCGAGTTGGTTTACTACGGTTTTTGGTTCGCACCGGAGCGTTTGGCATTGCAGGCGTTGGTGGAGGAGAGCCAAAAGAACGTGAGCGGAACGGTACGGGTGAAGCTGTACAAGGGAGGAATTTATGCCGCGGGCCGGAAATCTCGGCTCAGCTTGTACAACCCTGAGATTGCCACGATGGAGGCGGATCCGACCAAGGCCTACAATCAGGACGATGCGACAGGTTTTATCCGGTTGAATGGGTTGCGACTGAAAGTCGCGGCGAAGGTAAAAAAGAAGTAGATCAGCGCCGGCGGGCGCCGAAGGTGTATCCGCGGTGGGTGCGAACTCCCCTCATGCGGGTCTGGGCCACGGTATGACCCTCTTCAAACAGGGCGGTGAAGCGATAGGGGAAGCTTTCCAATTTCTTGCGTGGCAGCTTTTGGCCCAGCATTCGTTCAATCGCTTCCACATGGGGGAGCTCTTCAGCCACGAATAAGGTCAATGCATCTCCCTCTTTGGCGGCACGACCGGTACGGCCAATTCGGTGAACGTAATCCTCGGGATGTTGGGGCACATCGTAATTAATGACATGGGTCACGCCGGCGATATCGAGTCCGCGTGCGGCAATATCGGTTGCGACGAGAATCGGATATTTTCCGGAGCGAAAGCCGGCCAGAGCTTCCGTACGCTCTGTTTGTGATCGATCGGAATGTAAAACACCCACGGGATGGGGGAGGTTGGAAAGGCTACCAGCGACGCGGTCGGAGCCCATCCGGGTGCGGCAGAAAACGATGACGCTTTCGTAGTGGGTCTTTTCGAGGAGCCCGAGGAGGAGTTCGTGCTTCTGATCCGCCGCCACGGGATAAAGAGCGTGGGTGACGGTTTCGGCGGCGGATTGGCGGAGGCCGATTTCGACCGTGACGGGCTCTTTCAAGGCCCACTGGGTGAGACGTTCGATTTCGGGAGGAATCGTGGCAGAGAAAAAGAGAGTTTGGCGTTTTTCAGGGCAGAGGGAGACGATTCGTTTGACGTCGGGCAGGAACCCCATATCCAACATGCGATCCACTTCATCTAGGACGAGGTGTGTTAAATTGCCGAAGTTGAGGTCGCCTTGACCAACGAGGTCGAGGAGACGTCCCGGGGTGGCCACAAGAATATCGATTCCGCGTTGGATCTGTTCCCGTTGCGCTCCGTACCCGACCCCACCGTAGATCAGTCCGACGCGAAGCCCCGTATGCTTGGCAAACTTTTGCAGAGCTTCAGAAACCTGGTCGGCCAATTCGCGGGTGGGTTCCAGAACCAGGGCGCGGAGTTTTCCAGGTTTGTCGAGGTGTTGAAGGATGGGGAGGGCAAAAGCGGCTGTTTTTCCAGTGCCTGTTTGGGCAGAGCCGATGATGTCTTTTCCCGATAAGGCGATGGGTATAGCCCGCGCTTGAATTGGGGTAGGCTCTTGGAAGCCGAGATCCTGGGTGGCTTGAAGAACGGAGGCCGTCAGGCCGAGAGAGGCAAAATCCACTCAAAATCCTATTCGCAAAGGGTGATGGGAGCAAGCGGGATGGGGTGACAATACGATGGACGAGGAGGTCGGTCGTTTTTAAGGTGTTGGATTGATGAAGTCTGCTTATGAGCTTGCGATGGAGCGTCTTTCGGCTCATGAACCTGCCCGCAAGGTATCGGATTCGATGAAAAAAGCCTTGGCGGAAATTGATGCCACCTATCAGGCCAAAATTGCGGAGCGGGAGACATTTCTGGGGGGGAAGATCGCGGCGGCTCGTCGCAGCGGGGCAGAGGAGGAGGCGGCCATTTTGCAGGAGGAGCTAGGGCGGGATCTGCGCGGAATTCGGGAGGAGTGGGAGAGTAAAAAGGAGAGGGTCAGGTCCGCTCCCTCCCAATGATGTCGACGACTCCTAAGTCTGGGGCGGCCTCTTGGGTCGACCGGTGCCTCCACGGTTGGGCCAAGCGGATCGTTCATCGTCGGCAACGGGTGCTTTGGATTGTGCTTCTTTTGGTGGTGGTGTGTGGCGGGGTTACGGCGGCCCGTTTAGTGATACGGAACAATACTCTGGATCTGATTCGCAAGGATTCGCCCGTATTTCAGAAGTATCTCGCCTACATGGAGGAGTTCGATGTTCGGGACGAAATCGTCGTCGTCCTCAAGAGCGACAGGCTGAAGGACAGTCGGGATGCGGCCAATGCGTTGGCGGTAAAGTTGAAGCAGGAAAAGGGATTGGATCGCGTTTACTACCGACATGACTTTTCGCCGATGTCGGATCGACTTCTCCTTTTAGCGGATGAGGAGCGGCTGATTGGGATTCGAAGACAGATGGAGGAGTTAGCGACCTTGGTGAAGGGCAATAAGCAGGCGTTGAACCTGAATGGAATTTTAGGAGAGGCATCCGCGAAATTTAATGACCCCTACCTGCGAAAGTCTTCCAACTGGCAGGAGTTTATTCCTTTCATTGAAGAGTTTGTCCGCAACTTAAAGCGGCTGGCTAAGGATCTGGAGACGCCCGCCAACGCAGTTGAAAAAAAGGGGCTAGGCGAACTTTCGGAGTTTGAGGCGGATCTTTTGAAAAATGAGTATCTCAGTTTGGGAGAGGACGGGAGAACGATTCTGATGTTACTTCGCCCAACGAAAGAGGAGCAGAAAAGTGCGACCCCATTCACCGGCGTGATTCAACGGGTTCGGAAAGTGGTTCAAGAAACGCAGGTTGAGTTTCCCAAAGTGGCTATCGGGGTAACGGGGGAGCCCGTTCTTCTGGACGATGAGTTGCGGCAAAGCGAGTCGGACATGAAGATCGCGACCCTCATCACTCTTACCTTAATTACGATCATGTTTTTCTTTGCTTACGGGGAGATTTCCCGCCCCCTTCTGGCCTTAGTTGCACTCTTGGCCAGTGTGGTGGTCACACTAGGAATCACCAGTGTCACCATTGGGCACCTCAATATTATTTCCCAGGCGTTTATCGTGATGTTGTTGGGATTGGGGATCGACTTTGGAATTCAAATTCTTGGTCGCTACGAGGAGGAGATGGGTCGTGGTAAAAGCTCAGCCGATTCGGTTGAAATCACTTTGACGACGACAGGAAAGGCCTTGCTCACGGGTGGCGGAACGACGGCGGCCGCTTTTTATGCGATGTGTTTCAATGATTTCACGGGCTTAACGGAGTTGGGCTGGATCGCAGGGAGCGGAGTTGTCATGGCTTTAGTGGCAAGCCTAAGCATCTTACCTGCTCTTCTGCTGTGGCGGGATCGAAATGGTGCGAAAATTAGCTTGGGAAAATTGCGGCTTGATCGAGGGGCTATGTGGGATCGCAAGCTTACGTCTCATCCTTATTTGGTCTTGGCCGTGGCCGCGGGGATCACTTTGATTGCGTGGAAGCAGTGTCAAAAGGTCTCCTTCGACCATAACTTGCTCCACTTGCAAAATCCCAAGATGGAGTCGGTTCGATTGACCCGGGAACTCCTCAACATGGGAGATGGTTCGTTGATCTATGGCGTGGTCATGGCCGACAGCGTGGAGCAAGCGGATGATTTGGCCATCCAACTTCGCGCCCTCCCAACTGTAAGTAAGGTTCGGACTTTGGGGGATTTGGTGCCGCGAGATCAAAAGAAGCGAATGGAGGAGGTGAGTCGGATCGCCCGTGTTTCGGGGGAGATTACTTTAGGATCGGGTGGGGAATCATCGGTGGACGTGCCCAAAGCGAAGAAGGATTTAGAGTTTCTTCTGGAATCATCCCAAGAGGGCGCCAAACAGGCGAAGCAGTACTTGGGACTTTCGGGTCGGGCACGTCAGGCGGTGGCAACATTTGAGAAGTTGATTCCGCCGCTGGAAAGAGCGGTCGCGGCTTTGGATAAACTGAGCTTAGAGGAGGCCAAACAGCGGTTGGCCCGTCATCAGGTCAAGCTCGTGGGATCGATCACACAAAATCTAGGTTGGCTGAAGACCCAAAGGGGTGATCGGCCCCTCACGGTGGATGATCTTCCCGCGGAACTACGGCAACGATATCTGTCGTCCCACGGCAAAGTCCTTTTAGAGGTGGTTCCGGCAGTCGACGTGTGGGAGAGGAAGCCGAACGAAGAGTTTGTTGCTGAGATGCAAAAGATCGCTCCTGGGGCAACCGGAACCCCCGTGATGAACCTGGAGTACATCGATCTTTTGATGAAAAGCTATATTCAGGCCTCTTTTTACGCGGCAGGGGTAATTCTTCTGCTGATCTTTCTCCTGTTTCGAAATCTCAAGGATCTCGTGCTGACTCTTCTTCCGCTCGGGCTGGGAGTCTTGTGGCTGTTTGGTGCTTTGGGGCTTTTTCACATTCAGCTCGACCCAGCGAATATCGTTACGATGCCAATGATCTTGGGAATCGGCGTGGCCTATGGGGTGTATGTGATGGATCGGTATCGAGAGGAGGGAGGAGTGAGGATCTTCGCCTCGAGCACAGGCAAAGCCGTCGTTCTCTCCGCCCTGACCACACTCTTCGGTTTTGGTTCCATGCTGTTTGGGCAGTACCGGGGCCTTGTGTCTTTAGGGATGGTCATGAGCTTGGGGGTGATCTTCAACCTGATCAGTGCACTGGTGGTTTTGCCCCAGATTCTTGCCCTGCAAGACAAGCGGGGCGGGGAAGAAGAAGAGGATCCAGGCCCAGCGGATTAGTGGGTTTAGAATTGAAACTGATAGGGCTGGAGGCGAGCGGAAAGATCGGCCAAGACGCGGTCTTCGTCCTTGTTGTCCTTGGCGGTAAAAGTGACGCTAAACCGGACATAAGCGCCCGCCTCATCCCAAGGGACGGTGGAGACAAGTTGCTCCTCGATTAGCCATTTGGAAAAAGACTCCCCGTTGGGGAACGTTTGGGATTTGGCGCCCGAGGCAGATCGGGGGGCCCGGGTATATAAAAAGAAAGAGCCGGCCGGCTTTTCGGCAGCAAAACCAGCCCCGCGTAGGATTTTCACCAACCGATCCATTCTGTGGCTGTACTTCGTGGCCGTGTCGCGGGTGATTTGAGGGTTTTCAAAAGCCACCGCCGAAGCATTTTGCACGGCTAAAAATTGTCCAGAGTCGGTATTGTCCTTCACGTCCGCATAGGCTTTGACCAGGAGGGAATTTCCCGCAACAAAACCGCAACGCCAACCTGTCATATTAAAGGCCTTGCTGGTGGTGTGAAGTTCGAGACCCACGTCTTTCGCTCCCGGGATGGAGAGAAAGCTGAGGGGTTGGCCCTCAAAAATAAGCGCCGTGTAGGCGGCATCGTGGATGACGATGATCTCCTCCTTCTTAGCGAAATCGACCACTTGCTGAAAAAACTCAGGCGTGGCGGAGGCTCCGGTGGGATTGTTTGGGTAGTTCAGGACGAGAACCTTGGCTTTATTGAGGATTTCACGGGGGATCGTATCCAGCCGTGGAAGGAACTTATTTTCGGGGGTAAGGGGCAAGGAGTGAACGACTCCGCCGTAGTAGGCGGCGTGGGTTCCAAAGACTGGATACCCGGGTGTGGTCATCAGCACGACATCCCCTGGATCGATAAGGGCGGCCGGTAAAATCGATAGGGCCGCCTTACTCCCAATCGAGTGAAGGATCTCGGTTTCGGAATCGAGGGAGACCCCGAACACCTCTTTCATGTAGTGAGCGGCCGCAGCGCGCAGGCGTGGGCCGCCGTTGTCGGCATAACCACGATTTTCAGAAAGGGAGGCTTCTTGAGCCAAAGCCTTGACTACTTTGGCATCGGCCATGGAGTCGGGCTCGCCCACCCCGAAATCCAGCAGCTCTTTCCCTGGATGGGCGGCGAGGGCCGCTCGCTTGGCGCGCTTGATCCGTTCAAACTTATAGATCGGGGCCTCTTGGAGCCCGTAGCCTGGGCCACCAATTCTTTGGGCGAAGAGGTTGTGAAGATAGGTCGACACTTAGTATGCTCCTTGAGCTATGAAGCTTATGACAAAAACCGCCCAAATGCAAAAGGCGCTATCCAGTTGGAAAAAGAGTGGGAATACGGTGGCTCTGGTTCCCACGATGGGGGCGCTGCATGCCGGGCACGTGGCGTTGATTCGGCACGCGGCGAAGTTGGCCGATCGGGTGGTCGTTACCGCCTATGTGAACCCCACTCAGTTCAATTCACGCACCGACTTCTTGTCTTACCCCAAGCGCATGCGGAGCGATAGGAAAGCCTCGGCGCAAGCAGGGGCCGATGTTCTATTTTGTCCGCAAACGCTTTATGCCAAGGATGCCTCCACCTGGGTGGAGGAGCTGGAGGTATCGAAAGGCAGGTGTGGGGCGAGGCGACCGGGTCACTTTCGGGGCGTGGCCACGGTGGTCATTAAACTGCTGTCGATCGTCCAACCGGATTGGATGCTGTTGGGGGAAAAGGATGGTCAACAGTGTGCCGTTTTAGAAAGAGTGGTGCGGGATCTGTTTTACCCCGTCCGAATCGTTCGGCATCCGACCGTTCGGGAAAATGATGGGCTTCCTCTCAGTTCCCGGAATCAGAGGCTGAATTCGGCCGGGCGGGTGGCGGCAGGACGAATGGCGCGGGCAGTCGAGGTTGCGGCAGGAAAAGGGGCCCGAAGGGCGGCTCCCCATCTGCGTAAACTTTTCCGCGGAATGAGGGGAGTTCGATTGGAGTATGCGGAGATTGTGGATGGAGTCTTATGGGTGGCGGCTTGGGTGGGCAAGGTTCGGCTGATCGACCACCGAAGGTGTGCGGGTCGATGATTCGCCTCATCTTTTTGGTGGGAGTAAGTTGGGCGGGAGCTTTGCTAGCCTCGCCGACCTGGGAGATCGTTCGAGTGGGCAGAGTGGATTACGTCTCCTTGAAATCCTTCGCGAAATTCTACGGATTCACAATTCCAAATGAGATTGAGCCCAATCGGCCGTTTGTCATGAGTTCGGCTCAGGGCAATTTAAGGATGACGTTAGAGAGTCGGGAAATGCGGTGGAAAGGGGTACGGTACTGGTTAAGTCACTCATTGCGGCGAGTGGATGGTAAAGTGCTGGTTCCACGGGTGGATTTGGTCAAGACCTTCGATCCGCTCTTGCGGCCCAATGCGGAGATTGCGAAGCGTCCATTGCAAGGGGTGGTGATCGATCCTGGACATGGGGGTGGTGATCAAGGCACGAGGGCAGCGCGGGGCTTGAGTGAAAAAACGGCGAATCTGGATGTGGGAAAACGTCTGGCAAAACTTTTGGATGGGGCCGGAATTCCTTGGGTTCTCACCAGAAACAAGGATCGTTATCTGGACCATGCGGATCGATCCAAATTGGCGGATGATCGGCCAGGGTTTATTTTTGTAAGCATCCATTTTAACGAGGATTCCAGTCGATCGACCGACGGGTGGGAGACGTACAGCCTTTCCCCCCAGTATGCGCCTTCCACCTCTTCGGGGGGAACGTTGGTTGGAGATGAGGATGAGATCTGGGCGGGCAACAGTTACGACCACCACAACTTTCTGCTGACCCAAGCGATACACCGCGCGGCGGTGACGGCCAAAACGAATGCGCCCAACGATCGTGGGGTGAAGCGGGCGAGATTTAAGGTGTTGCGCTTGGCCAACTCCCCATCTGTCTTGGTGGAGGGAGGATTTATGTCGAACCCACGAGAAGCCAGTTTGATGCGGACGGAGGCGTACCGCCAACAGGTGGCGGAGTGGATTTTTCAGGGAATCGTGGCCTATCGAAAATCTCAAGAAACTTTGCCTAGTGGAACACGATTGTCGGTGGCCAAGACGAACAAGGTTTCTTCATCCACGCCCGAGCTGCGTCCGGTGATGAATCTGGATTCGGTTCCTCCCTATCGACCGAAGGTGGCGAGCACGAATCCGTCTGTGGCGACGAACCAGTCCTCAGGGACGAATCCGGCGGCCACGGCGCAATCCATTGACGGAGAGGTGCGACGGGCGGTCCCCGTTATCCCAGACAAGAAAGCGAATTAGTTATGCCACTGGGTGTTTTTGATTCCGGAATCGGGGGGTTAACGGTGGTGCGGGCTTTGCGGTCAGCTTTTCCTCGCCGGGATATTTTGTATGTGGGGGACACGGCGAGAGTGCCGTATGGAAATAAGTCGGCCGAAACGGTCACAACATACAGTCGGGAGATCATTCACTTTCTCAAAAAGAAAGGCGCGGATCGGATTGTGGTGGCTTGCAACACGGCGTCGGCTTTAGCGGTGGGAAAGCTGCGGGAGTCGGCGGCGGTTCCTTTGCATGGAATGATTGAGTCGGGCGTGGAAGCCGCGCTAGCGGTGGGTGGTGATGGTCCGGTGGGGGTGATTGGGACCGCGGCGACGGTTGCGAGTGGGGCCTACCAAGCGGCTTTGAGTCATGTTCGCCCGGAATGGAAAATATTGGCTCAACCTACCCCTCTTCTGGCGGCGCTGGTGGAGGAGGGTTGGTTGGAGGGCGAGGTGACCGAAAAAGTGGTTCGGCACTACCTCGAGCCGATGATGAGGGAGAAAATTCGGGTGCTGGTGCTGGCATGTACTCACTACCCCCTGCTGAAAGGGGTTTTTAGAAAAGTTTTGGGATCGGAGGTTGCGTTGGTGGATTCCTCGGAGGCGTGTGCCAAGTCGCTCGAGAGTACGGAGACAAAAGTTTTAGAGAAGGGTGAGCTGAAGATTTATCTGTCGGATGAGCCTGGGCCATTTTTTGGAAGGGTGGAAAACTTTTTAGGTTCTGGCTCGGTGGGTTCGATTCAGCGGATTGCGCTGGAACCCGTACTGTAGGAGTTACTCCTCAAAGCCGCTGTTCCAGCTGGGCGGAACGTGGAGAACGAGAGACTCGATTTCCCCAGCGGAGCGGCGGACCTTCAAGCGCAGGTCGGCCCTTTTTTTGCCCGCGGCTTCGCGTGCGGCGAGGTAGCGGGTGATGAAATCGGACAAATTCTCACCGGCCGGTTGGCCAGCGATTTCCAGGATCGTGTCGCCCCCGCGGAAGCCGGCTTTGGCTCCGGGGCTTTCTTTGAGGACGGAGAGGATTTGGGGGGTTGGATTTCCAATCAGGCAGAGGCCTTCGGGGAAGTTGGGGATTTCCACGGGGGGCGGGGAGGTGCCGGGAGCGGGTTCGAGAACAAAGCGGAGGTTATCGGGGGTGGAAAGTTCGAGAGTTCGGCGGAAGTCGATCGGGTTGGTCCAGACGGTGCCGTAGGCCCGGTCCATGACTTTTCGTTCTGTTTCGGTCATGAGGCCTTTAGTGGTGACCTTGGGGGCGACGCGGGAAAAGGAGTCTTCATCGACGCCACGACGGGATTTCTTTTCGCCTTCGGCGAGGGTGACGGGGCGAAAGATGGTGCGGAGGACGGTTCCTGCGGGAAGAATTTTATCTGGGGCGAGGAGGAGATCTTTCGAAAGGACGACGCGATCGTTTTTGACCTCGAGCGGAAAGGCGAGGCCGAGGGCGGGTTCCATCTTCGGATCCCACTCTGTGGCAATACCTTGGGCAAGTAGTCCGAGACTGAGCAGAAGGATGCAAGAAGTTTTAGGAAACATGGGGGGGATGTGGTATTGTAACAAGATTACCGGGGGCGTCACGGTTTCGATTCAAACTGGAAGCGACCTGCGGCAAGCCGAGGGCCCGGATTGGTTGGCCTCGTTAAAAAGCCGATCCACCAAAATAAAAGCTAACAACGAGTTGGCCCTCGCAGCCTAAAGTGCTGTGACGTTACTCCTCCGACCCCGGCTAGGGGGAAGTGACGTGTTTGCCGGGTCTGAGAATGGGTGAGCAACCGACCTGTTTTTAGGAATCAACGTGGATGCTACGGGGTACGGGCCAGTGGCAGGGCAACCGGACTCCCGACAATCAAGCTGCCAACAAGCTTGTAGATGCGGGTGGTAGCTGGTTTGAAGACGTGGGTTCAACTCCCACCGCCTCCATTCTTAACGCGAGAGGTTGAAGAGGTTTTGTTGGGCAGGAAAAAGCGGCAATCCAGCTGTTACTGAACACTCCACGTGTAGCCCACGACACCGTACTTATGGGAATCGGTCAACATACCAAAAGTGATATCCACGGTATTATAGGAGTCCATGCCCTCGCCGAATTTCTTTGAGGTAAAGTTCCCCGAGTAACGCCAAAGGTGTGGGGTGATGACCTCATCCGGGTCGCGGCCCATGTACATTTTCACCTCCGCTTTGGACATACTATTGGTGTCTGACTCGAACTGCATTTTTTCGGTGGCAGGCTCGGCAAGGAGCGTGACGCTAGTCAACAGTGTCGCTAAAATTAGAAGGTGCCGTTTCATATTGAGTATCTTAAAAGGTTTTTTTTTCTCGTCCAGCCCTGCCTTCTGCTTGGGGTATTCTCGGGCAACTTGGGTTTTAGTCAGATCCCCGAGCGAGAGTCGGACGTAGCGCCCGAGCGGGAGATGCGAGAGGAGCAGGCGGCTGAGGCGGCCCAAGGAGCAAAAGATAAAGCCCTCGTTCTGACGGGATATGTGGACGCGACTTACCTTTATAATTTCGGACCCGGAACAGCCACCAGTGCGATTGATTTTCCCACTGATACGGTTCCAAGGGGGGATTTTAATCTGAGCGCAGTCTGGTTGCGGTTGGATAAGCCGCTCAATCGGGGTAATGAACTGGAAGCGGGTTTTCAGGCGGGCTTTATGTTGGGGGAGGATGCCACTTTCTATGCGGCGGCGGGGAGTCCGAATCCGCCCAGCGGGCCGGACAGCAACGCCCTCTATGTGGGAGAGGCCTTGACCAAGTTCTGGGTCCCGGAGGCAAACATGGAAATGTGGGTGGGCAAATTTCAGTCGGTGATTGGGTATGAGACGATCTGGCGGCCGGATAACCCCTGCATCACCTTTGGCATCGCCGACGCATTTATGCCGCAGGATAACACCGGATTTTTGGCAATCTTTGCCCCCGATCCGCTTTGCGATGTCGGGGTAGGACTGGGCAACAGTTCGGGGGAGAGCAACGATCTCGGCAGCTTTGGATCAGGGGACGAGGTAGCGATATTTACCTATTTGGTTTTACGAAATGCAAAAGGTAATGCGAGGTTGCAACCTGGATTTTATGCCAACCCGTGGGGAATCCATGGGTCAAACGCGCGGGTCGCGCTCGACCAGAACTCTTTTTATGCCTGGAATCTGATTGGGGATTGGTCTCCTCTTTTGGCGGAGGATCGTTGGACTGTGACTTTCAATGTCACGGGGGGATCGGGAACGGGGCAGGCGGGAGTGGAGGCACCCACCTCTTATGTGACAACGGCTCTTTATTCAACCTGGACTTTGATGGATCCGGTGACTTTAACGGGCCGGGCGGAGTATGTGCATACGAGCAACTATGTTTTGCCCACCAGCACTCGCCGAAGTGGGGGAGACTTTTACGATTACACTCTGACGCTGGCGGTGAAGATCACGGAGGAGCTGGTCTGGCGGGGAGAGGGTAGATTCGCTTGGGGGGCAGGGACAACGGCATCGGGCAACTCAACCGAAACAAGCCTGCAGCAGGACCTCTACGCGCCCGCCTCCAGCTCCCTTTGGACTGTGGCGACGGAACTGTACTATCGCTTCTAAACGAGATCTTTTTTCCAGATCTCCACCTTGGCCAGAACATCCTCAACGGTGATGCGACTCATTCGATCTGGCCGATGTTGGAACGTCATTTTGGGATCCTCACCGGCATGATGGAAGGCATCGACGAGCAGACGGGAGTCTTGCCGCCAAGGACCGACCCGCGCCGGGCTGTTGTATCCATAAAGGCCGATGACAGGTTTGCCGAGGGCACCGGCGAGGTGAAGAGGGCCAGTATCGGGCGAGATGACGAGGTCGCACCCATCGAGAATGGAGACGAGACGACGAAGGCCACAACCCAGTGCCTCCTTGGGGGGATAACGACACTCCTGCAGCATTTTTTTGCCCAAAGCGGTTTCGCGTGGGGAGTTGGCTCCGACCAGCACGGTGTGCAAGTCGAACTGTTCATGGAGAGCGTCGTTGAGTCGGACCCAAGAGTCGGGAATCCAATCCTTTTTTGGATTGCTGGTGCCTGCGACCAGGGCGACTCGAGGGGAGGGGAAGTGACGAAAGAAGTGGGTTTGCCACTCCAGTTCTGGTGGCCAGGGCCCGAGATTCCACTCGATCGGTTCGCGGGGAATTTCCAGATAGTCGAGAAATTCAAGAAAGTGTTCCTGGACGTGTTGGATAGGTCGCTGAGGGAGATGGTGGTTATTGACGAGCCAGTTGAACTCGCGAGCGCGACTTGGATCGAGTCCAATTTTGACAGGAGCACGACAAAGCGCGGTGAGAAGGGTGGCTTTGAAGTAGCATTGCAGATCGAGCACCACGTCGAAGGGGCGATCGGCCAGCTCCATGGCCATTTTGACGAATCC
>FLOH01001449.1_pt1 | contig 37176 bp, 14 predicted proteins | sample 756751 | NCBI WGS metagenome assembly FLOH01 (sample SAMEA4026879, study PRJEB14308) | marine metagenome | biome: coastal water; material: water | depth 74 m
TACGCTTGCATACCTTTAAAACCAAAGTTTTCAAAAATTACTTTATCGCCCTTACCATATGAATTATTTGCATAAATACCATTTTTATACAAACCTTCTCTTTGGTACTGAGATCTTGAAAAAGATTGTGCTAAATAAAAATCAACTTTATCATAAGTAAATTTAAACTGCGTAAATGCATCAATAGTTGTTGCAAGTAAGTTATAGTTATAGCCATATGTATCTCCTTCTACAACCTGTCTGTTAGGGTTGTTTAAATCTGATTGTGTTGCATTATCAGTAAAGAAAGGGTCAATATCTAAGAAATACTCTCCGCCCATTAAATCTAATAAATTTTGGTGGTTATGAGAGCTTAATTTTCTAAAGTTAATTGCAGCATTCATAGAAATGTTATCTGAAATACCTGCATTTAATATAGAGTTAGCACTCCATATTTTATCATCTGTCCTGTCTTCATATAAAACATATACACTTTTTCCAGATGTTGTTCCTCCAAAGTCTGGTGTTGCATTTGCAGTGTACATTGCATTCCAATTAATTTGGCTATTCCCTAAAAAGTTAATTCTAGCATCCTCAGCTCCTGGGTAATTAGGAATCCAGCTACCATTATTGTCAAATGTGTTTAAATAGTAACTAGGTAAATTTTTATAGTAAGTTGGATCAGGGTTGTTTGATAATTGATTATCAATTCTTGAATTTCCAATTGTACCTGTTTGATAAGCAACATTTGTATTTAATGTTGTTTTTTCGTTTATTTTCCAGTAATGAGACAACATGTTAATTGGCTCTGCAATATCTTTATCTCTAGAGTTTCTCTTTTTACCATCTTGCCATCCCCAATATGAATTATATCTTACACCCATTAAGTCAGAAACTTCTTGCGTGTTTGGAGAACTTTTTCCTCTACTATTTTGTGCATAAATAGAAGTAAAGTTTAAACTATGTTTGTCGTTAATTTTCTTTTCAACACTTGCAAACATTGAGTTTGCACCGTAATCAGTTCCATCAAAATGACCTTCTTGAGCCCATCTTCTAGAAGCCGAAACTACAAATGCCCATCCTTTATCATCTAATCCAGATACGTGAGTAGCCATTGTTCTCCAACTATAGTTTGTATTAGTTCCAGAAAAAGTTATTCTGTTTCCTGGTCTATAATGTGAAGCTCTAGTATTTATTTCTTGTGTACCTAAAGCACCACCAAAACTAAAATCAGAAGCTTTAGAACCCATTGTAAATTCTTGGTTTCTAGTAGCATCATTTAATCCACCCCAGTTACTCCATTGTGGTCTTCCGTCATAGATTTTATTCATAGAAATACCATTAATCATAGTAGTACCATAAGCATTATCTAAACCTCTAATTCTAAAACGAGCTTGCCCCCAGTTAAAAGCAGCAGCTTGTTGGTAAACATCTCTTGAAGCCTGTAATAAACCAGATGTGCTTTCTGAACCAGAATTATCATCTCCTAAATCACTTTCAGTAATAGTAACTAAACTTAATTGTTGTTCAGTAGTAATGTCCTCTTCTAAAACAATGTTTCCAAGATCTAGCGTTTCTCCTTTAGTTAGTTCTAACAATAAAGTTTGAGAGGTATAACCATTATACTGTACAACTAAAACCTGTTCTCCAGTTGGTGAAGATTGAAAAACAAAATTTCCTTCAAAATCTGTTAATACAGTTTGGTTTGTACTTTGAATAGTAGCAACAACATTTTTCAACGGTTCTTGACTTTTGGAATCAATGACCTTACCGGTTAAAGCAGGTTTCTCTTGTGCAAAAACAAAAACAGCTTGTAGTACAAATAATGTACTTAATACAAGTTTTTTCATAAACGAAATTATAATTAATATTTTTTTAAATCCCTAAGTAAAAAAAACTTAAGGGTGTCAAAGATACAACTTTTAATAATATTATTTACCATTGACTTATAAATTGTAGTAGAATTGACAATAAGATAACAAGAGCTAACATTTAATTAATGTTCAATATTTAATAATATTATCTACCTTTGGCATCCATTTTGTAATAGATTTGATATTAACATAACATTCGATAGATGAAAATTAAACAATTACTGGCTGCTTTTTTTATGATTTTTTCTGTTTTTTCTGTTTTTTCACAAGAAAAAAAATTTAAAATACATACGGTAGCGTTTTACAACTTAGAAAATTTATTTGACACTATTAACGACCCAACAACGTATGACGAAGAGTATACTCCAATAAATGGTTGGACGTCTAAAAATTATAATAAAAAATTAGACAATTTAAGTCGTGTTATTAACGAAATAGGAACGGGTGGAAACCCTGCAAATTCTCCTGTCGTTATTGGAGTATGTGAGGTTGAGAACCGACAAGTGTTAGAAGACTTAGTAAAACATCCAAAATTAGTGAATAGAGGATATAATATTATACATTTTGACTCTCCAGACAAAAGAGGGATTGATGTTGGTTTTCTTTACCAAGGTAAATATTTTACACCTACAAGCTATACAAATGTACCTTTATATATATATAAAGATGTCGAAAAAAACGGCAAGAAAGAAAAAGAAGAGACTACTGATGATGCAGTTTCATTTGACAATAGTACAAAAAGAATTTATACTCGTGACCAATTATTAGTAACTGGAATATTAGACGGTGAAGAAATTAGTTTTATAGTTAATCACTGGCCATCTCGTTCTGGAGGAGAAAAGAAAAGTAGCCCTAATAGAGAAGCTGCTGGAAGACTAAATAGAAAAATTATTGACTCTTTATATAAAATTAATCCAAACGCAAAAATTATTACAATGGGAGATTTAAACGATGGTCCATATAATAAAAGTGTTAAAAAAGAATTAGGCGCTAAAGCAAACAAGGAAGAAGTAAGGCAATTAGGGATTTATAACCCAATGGAAAAAATGTCGCAAGATGGTATTGGAACATTAGCGTATAGAGATTCTTGGGATTTATTTGATCAAATGTTGTTATCTGAACCATTCATTAGAAAGGATTATAGTACTTGGATGTTTTGGAAAGCAGGAGTTTACAACAAACCTTTTTTAATTAATAAAGAAGGTCCATGGAAAGGTTATCCGCTTCGTAACTCAAATGGAGTTCCAGGATTTAGTGATCATTTTCCAGTTTACATTTATTTAGCAAAAGAAGTAAAATAGATAATTCATTTATATTTAAAAGGTTAGTTGTGATTTGTCATAGCTAACCTTTTATATTTTTAGTAACTTTACTTTTTAAAATAAATCTAAATGGGAATAGCGATACCTTTTAATTTAACGAAATGGATTGAAGAGAATAGAGATATTCTAAAACCACCTGTTGGCAATAAAAACCTTTATATAGATTCAGGTGATTATATTGTAATGATTGTTGCTGGCCCAAACGCTCGTAAAGATTTTCATTATAATGAAACGGAAGAGTTGCTTTATCAGTTAGAAGGAGAAATAACTGTTTATATTCAAGAAGATGGGGAAAAAAGAGCAATGAAATTAAGTGCCGGCGATATGTTTTTGTTGCCTGCAAAAATCCCACATTCTCCAGTTCGTAGTAAAAACTCAATAGGCTTAGTAATTGAAAGAAAAAGGAATCATTTAAAAGTAAAAGATGGTTTGCTTTGGTATTGCGACAAATGCAATGAAAAACTGCACGAAGTTTATTTCAAATTAAATGATATAGAGAAAGACTTCTTTAGTCATTTTAAAGATTTTTATGGTTTTGAAGAGAAACGAACATGTAAAAGTTGTGGAACAATTATGGCTACAGACGAGCGATTTGTTCCAAAAAATACTTAGGGAATTGCAGATTTTTTAAAAAGTCATTAATATTCAATACATTTGCATAAATATAACAAAAACAAGAAATAAAGTTAAATATGTCTACAATAGCACAACAATTTGGAATGCAAGAAGCTTTAGCACAATTAGGTGTAAAAGCAATAAATGAAGGAACTTCAACAGGAAATGAATGGTTCTCTAACGGAGAATTAATAGAAAGTTACTCTCCAGTTGATGGTCAATTAATTGGAAAAGTAAAAGCAACTACTGCTGCAGATTATGAAAGAGTAATGCAAAGCGCAACAGCTGCTTTTAAAACTTTTAGAGCAATGCCAGCTCCACAAAGAGGAGAAATCGTTCGTCAATTTGGAAATAAATTAAGAGAATTAAAAGAACCGTTAGGGAAATTAGTTTCTTATGAAATGGGGAAATCTTTACAAGAAGGTTACGGAGAAGTTCAAGAAATGATCGATATCTGTGATTTTGCTGTAGGTTTATCACGTCAATTAAACGGACAAACTATTCCTTCTGAGCGCCCAGGTCACGTAATGAGAGAACAATGGCATTCAATAGGAGTTGTTGGTATTATTTCTGCATTTAACTTCCCAGTTGCTGTTTGGGCTTGGAACACAGCTTTAGCATGGATTTGTGGTGATGTATGTGTGTGGAAAGGTTCTGAAAAAGCACCTTTATGTACAATTGCTTGTCAAAACATTATTGCTGAGGTTTTAAAAGAGAATAATTTACCAGAAGGTATTTCTTGTATCATCAACGGAGATTATAAAGTAGGTGAAATGATGACTACGGATGTAAGAATTCCTTTAGTTTCTGCAACAGGTTCTACTCGTATGGGAAGAATCGTTGGTGCAAAAGTTGCGGAACGTTTCGGAAAATCTTTATTAGAATTAGGTGGAAACAATGCAATTATCATTACGCCAACTGCCGATTTAAAAGTAGTTGTTCCAGGAGCGGTATTTGGTGCTGTAGGAACTGCAGGACAAAGATGTACTTCTACAAGACGTTTAATTATTCACGAATCGGTTTACGATAAAGTAAGAGATGCAATCGTAGGTGCTTATGGTCAATTGACTATTGGTAACCCATTAGATCAAAAAAATCATATTGGACCACTTATTGATAAAGATTCTGTAAACACATATTTAGCTGCAATTGAATCAGCCAAAGCAGAAGGTGGAAAAGTATTAGTTGAAGGTGGAGTTCTTTCTGGTGAAGGATACGAATCTGGATGTTATGTGAAACCAGCTATTATTGAAGCTGAAAATCACTTTAAAATTGTACAACACGAAACATTTGCTCCTGTTTTATATTTAATGAAATATTCAGGTGAAGTTGAAAATGCAATTGAAGTTCAAAACGGAGTTGCGCAAGGTTTATCTTCTGCAATTATGACAAACGAATTAAAAGAAGCTGAAAAATTCTTATCATTCGCAGGTTCAGATTGTGGTATCGCAAACGTAAACATTGGAACTTCAGGTGCTGAAATTGGTGGTGCTTTTGGTGGAGAAAAAGAAACTGGTGGTGGACGTGAGTCTGGATCGGATGCTTGGAAAGTATACATGAGAAGACAAACAAATACAGTAAACTATTCTGATGAATTGCCTTTAGCGCAAGGAATTAAGTTTGATTTATAGTTTTCTTTTGAGAGAATAAAATATAGAATATAGAAAAACCCTGCTGATTTGCAGGGTTTTTTATTGTTATTCTGTCATTCCGAACTTGTTTCGGAATCTCATCAATCTAGTTTTAGAAACTGAAATAGAAGTTTCAACGAAGTTCAACTTGAAAAACTTCACTTTGATTTTCTACAGTACCTTCAATATACTTTTCACTCTTCAGAATTAATTTAAAGTTACGAATGGCAGTACACTTTGCCGTAAATATTAATTTATTTAGGCCGTGTAAAACAAGGAGAAGTTAAATAAACTTATTGATTGCAAATAAGGTCTTTAAAACAGCAAAAAAACCAGCAAGAAAGTCTTACTGGTTTTTGTATAATTAAATTTATTTTAAAATTAATCTAAGTAGTAAATATAACCGAAGTTTAATAAAAGATTCCAGTCATTTGCCTTGTTTTCTGAATGTACTTCAGTGTCTTTTTTTAACCCATCTACCCAGTCAGAAAAATAATACTGCCATCTTAATTATACAAATAAACCAGAAAGTTCTGTAAGCTTATATCTTGTACCTACAGACCAAGTACCTCCTCCTTCAGAAGAGTAACCTGTAGGTGCTAAATAATCAGGAAAAGTAGTTTCGGGTATTTCTAATGGTCCTAGTTCAGAATACGTATTGTTTTGAAAAAAGTTAAAATGAGCACCTAATCCAATAAACGGAGCCCAAGAACCTGTAGTTGCGGTAAACTCCCTAATGCTTAAAGGAAAATATTCTAATTGCATGCCAATGTCGGTTACTTTAGCTTCCCCTTTCATTGCTTTTAACTTACAACATTATGTTTTTCAGCCCATTTTCCAAAATGCTCTAATTTTGTACTATTATAAGAAAGCTCAGAACGTACTTTAAAGTTATCATTAAAATAAGTTTCGGGTGTATAACAGTTGCATTCTGTTCTGTAAGCAAAATTCATATAATGTACTAGTCCAATTGCAAAACCAGTATTTCCAGCATTAGTATTCATATCATGTCTAACTCCAAAGTTACATTGAAATGCTGTAGCGCCAACAAAAGCAACTACTTCATGTGAAAAACCAAACTGTGCGCTTGAGAATAATGGTGTTAAGATTAGTAAAAAACGAATAGTTTTATTTTTTTAATCATTGCGAATAGTTTTCGATTGTCTGACAAATATATAAAAACAAAATTCAGGTAAATTTTTTTTATAAATTCTTGTTAAAAAGCATATTTTTTTATTTTTTAAGTAAAAAAATACAGATAAAAATATAAAAAAGCCTCTCGTTATTTTTTTTATAATGTATATTTGTTCTTTCAAATTATGTTCAATCTTAATAGTAAATTAAACTAAATAACATGAAAGAAAGTGTATCCTCTTTTATTGAAGCAGTAGCTAAAAGAAATCCAAATGAGCCTGAGTTTATGCAGGCAGTTAAAGAAGTAGCTGAAACAGTTATTCCTTTTATAGAAGACAATAAGAAATACCAAAACAAAATGCTTTTGGAAAGAATGGTTGAATCTGAGCGTATAATTATGTTTAGAGTTGTTTGGCAAGATGATGCTGGGAATACTCAAGTAAATAGAGGTTACCGTATTCAAATGAATTCAGCTATTGGACCATATAAAGGAGGGATTCGTTTTCATCCTTCTGTAAATTTAAGTATCTTAAAGTTCTTAGCTTTTGAGCAAACTTTTAAAAATAGTTTAACAACATTGCCTATGGGTGGTGGAAAAGGGGGAGCTGACTTTGATCCTAAAGGAAAATCAGAAAATGAAATTATGCGTTTTTGTCAAGCATTCATGACAGAATTATCTAAACATATTGGTGCTAATACCGATGTTCCTGCTGGAGATATAGGTGTAGGTGGAAGAGAAGTTGGTTTCATGTTTGGTCAATATAAAAGATTAAGAAACGAATTTACAGGTGTTTTAACAGGGAAAGGAATTTCTTTTGGAGGATCATTAATTCGCCCAGAAGCTACAGGTTACGGTGATGTTTATTTTGCACAAAGCATGTTAGCAACTAAAGGTCAAAGTTTCTCTGGAAAAACGGTTGTGGTTTCTGGTTCTGGAAACGTAGCACAATATGCAGCTGAAAAAGCTATCGAATTAGGAGGGAAAGTAGTTACTTTCTCTGATTCTGCAGGTTATATTTATGACGAAGCAGGTATAGATGCTGAAAAATTAGCTTACGTAATGGAAATTAAAAACGTAAACTATGGTAGAATTAGTGATTATGTTACTAAATATCCTAATGCTAAATATGTTGCAGGAAAACGTCCTTGGGAAGTTAAATGTGATATTGCTTTACCTTGTGCAACTCAAAACGAGTTAAACGAAGAAGAAGCTAAAATGTTAGTTGCAAACGGATGTATGTGTGTTGCTGAAGGAGCAAACATGCCTACTACACCAGAAGCTGTTGAAGTTTTTCAACATGCGAAAATTTTATTCGCTCCAGGTAAAGCTTCTAATGCTGGTGGTGTTGCAACTTCTGGTTTAGAAATGTCGCAAAATTCATTACGTTTAAGTTGGACAAGTGAAGAAGTAGATGAAAAATTAAAAAGAATTATGGCAGACATTCACGAAGCGTGTGTTAAATATGGTAAAGATTCAACTGGTTATATTGACTATGTGAAAGGTGCTAATATTGCAGGTTTTGTAAAAGTAGCGGATGCTATGCTTGGTCAAGGTGTAGTTTAATTTTAATTAAATATATTTAAAAGGTTTTCATGAAAATGAGAACCTTTTTTTATTAAAAATAAATACCAAAATATTATTTATGCGTTTATAGTATATTTGTATAACTTACAATTCTATGGAATTATTAATGTATAAAGCATAAACAAATAATAAATAAATGATTACGATGAAATATAGAATTCTATTCTTTTTAATTATCTGTAGCCAATTAATTTTTGCACAAGGCAATCAATTATGGAAAAGTTATTATTCCTATAATGAAATAGTGGATGTTGAAAGCGGATTAAATACTACTTATGCCGCAACTTCTAATAGTATTTTTTATAAGAACCTTCAAGTTAATGAATTAAATATTGTTAATTCCGTTAGTGGTTTTAAACCTGAAACAATAACTGCAATTCATCATTCAGATGCTTTTAATAAAACAATTGCAGGGAATAGTAATGGATTATTGTTAATTGTCAATGCAGATGGAAGTGTGACCAAAAAAGTAGATATTATAGAAGAAGTTCCGGTTGCACCAAATATTAAAAAAATAAACGATTTATATGAATATAACGGTAAGCTTTATATTTCATGCGATTATGGTATTTCGGTTTTAAACCTTGCAACATCAGAATTTGAAAGTACTTATTTTATTGGCCCTGCAGGGGAAGAAGTAAAAGTGCTACAAACTACTGTTTTAAATGATGAGTTATACGCGGTTACTAGTGCTTATGGTATTCGGAAAGGAAGTTTAAATAACCCTTTTTTATATGATTTTGCTCAATGGCAAACATTTGACATAGATTATTGGTCTGGGATTGTAACAGTCAACAATCAGTTGGTTGCAATGAAAACAAACTCGAAAACATATAAATACAATGGAAGTTCATTTCAAGAAATTCTTAATCAAGCTCAAAACGGATTAAAATTAAAGACAAATGGAACGGAAGTTATTGTTACCACAAGGAATAATATATATGTATTAAATAATTTATTTGTACAAATAGCACATATTACTTCAATTCCGGGTTTTACAGTTAATTTTACCGCCGCAACAGTAGTAGATAACCAAGTATTTGTAGGTACAGAAAAAGACGGTTTGTTTTCTACATTTATTGCAAATCCTACTGTTTTTGAAAACATGAGTCCAAATGGGCCGGTACGAAATTATATTTTTAGAATAAAAAAAGCACCAAACTATTTATGGGCAGTTTATGGTGATTATACAAGGGAATATAATCCATATGCATTAGATGAATTTGGAATTAGTAAATATTCTAAAGACACAGGTTGGGAAACAATACCGTATAACGATTTGTTTCAAGCAAAATCTATTTCAGATCTTGTAATTAATCCAAACAATCCAAATGAAGTATATGCAAGTTCTTTTTTCTCTGGTTTGTTAAAAATCAATAATAGTGGGGTTACTTTATATAACAATGTTAATACTGCGCCAAACGGGTTAGAGTCTTTGGTTTTATCGCCTCCAAACCCAAGTTATGTAGATATTAGGATAAATAGCCCTGCCTTTGATAAAAACGGGAATTTATGGGTTACAAATGCACTAGTAGATAAAGGAATTAAAGTATTGCGATCTACCGGGCAGTGGCAGTCTTATAATTTAAACGGAATTGTTTCAAACATTACTTCGCCAAGATATGGTTCTATGGCAATTGATAGAAATAACACTAAGTGGATTTCTGGCTATAATAACGGATTAATTGCTTTTAATGACCAACTAAATAATAAGTTTATAATTATAGATTTTGCAAATGGGAATTTGCCAGGCAGAGTAGTAAATTGTGTAGCTATAGATAATAGAAATCAATTATGGATTGGAACCGAAAAAGGATTGCGAATTATATCAAGTGTAGATAGGTTTCTAACGGAAAACGAACTAACCACAACTTCTATCATTATTCAAGAAGGAGATTTAGCCCAAGAATTATTTTACCAACAAACTATTTTAGATATTGTAGTAGATGGTGCAAATAATAAATGGGTTTCAATTGCCGATGGTGGAGTCTTTTTAGTATCCTCAAACGGACAAGAGACTATTTACCGTTTTACAAAAAACAATTCGCCTTTACCAAGTAATAATGTTGTGGATATTGAAATAGACGGTGTAACTGGGGAAGTTTATTTTGCTACCGATAAAGGGATGGTATCTTTTTTAGGTACTTCCACAAAACCAAGCGATAATTTAGCAAATGTTTTTGTTTACCCAAATCCTGTTAGGCCAAATTTTACGGGTACAGTAAAAATTGCAGGATTAACAGATAAAGCAAATGTTAAAATTACAGATATAGAAGGAAATTTGGTTTTTGAAACCACTTCTTCAGGAGGAACAATTGAATGGGATAGAACTGCTTTTGGAAGCCATAAAGTTGCGTCTGGTGTTTACATGATTTTCGTGGCTTCACAAGACGGATTAGATTCTACAGTTAAGAAAGTGATGATTATTAACTAATGGATTTAAAAACCAAAGCAATTGTAATTTCTACTTTAAAATTTCAAGAAAAAAGCCTAATAGTAAAGTGCTTCACTCAAACTAACGGAATAAAATCTTACTTTGTAAATAATGCGTTTACGGGAAAAAACAACAAACAAAAAATCGCTTTTTTTCAGCCACTAACGCAATTAGAAATAGAAGCTACTCATAAAAACAAAGGAACACTTGAAAGGTTCAAAGAAATTAAAATAGCAACTCCTTATCAAACTATAAGTTATAATATTTATAAGACTACAATAGTTTTGTTTCTTTCCGAATTTTTACACCATGCTATAAAAGAAGAAGAGCCAAATGAACCATTGTTTGAATATTTAGAAACAGCTTTAACATGGTTAGATAGCCATGACGAAATTTCAGATTTTCATTTAATTTTGTTAATTCAGGTCACTAAATATTTAGGTTTTTATCCGGAAACGCCAACTTCAGAAAATAATTATTTTGATTTATTGGAAGGGATTTTCAGTTCCATTCCAAGTGCAACATGTTTGAATGAAGAAGAAACAAATTTGCTAAAAAAATTACTTTTATTAAAATTAGACAATAATATAAATTCATTTTCTTCTGCACAACGTCAAGCACTTTTAAAAATAATTATCAATTATTATGTTTTAAATATTGAGGGATTCAAAAAACCAAAATCATTAGATGTTTTTAAAGAAGTGTTTACTTAACTTAACTTTTGACTTCTAATTTCTGACTTCTGATTTAAATTTATTACTTTCGCATCTTCAATTAAGAATACAACAAAATGAGTACTAAATTCACTGAATACAAAGGACTTAATTTGCCAACTGTGGCATCTGAAGTACTTGATTTTTGGAAAAAAGAAAACATATTTGAACAAAGTGTTACTTCTCGTGAAGGGAAAGAACCATTTGTCTTTTTTGAAGGGCCACCTTCAGCAAACGGATTACCTGGTATTCACCACGTAATGGCACGTGCTATTAAAGATATTTTTTGCCGTTACAAAACGCAAAAAGGATTTCAAGTTAAGCGTAAAGCCGGTTGGGATACGCACGGTTTACCTGTAGAATTAGGTACCGAAAAAGAATTAGGAATTACTAAAGAAGATATTGGTACAAAAATTTCTGTTGCAGAATATAACGAAGCGTGTAAGAAAACCGTTATGCGTTATACAGATGTTTGGAATGACCTTACCGAAAAAATGGGTTATTGGGTAGATATGGAAGATCCATATGTTACTTATAAATCCAAATACATGGAAACAGTTTGGTGGTTGTTAAAAGAAATCTATAAAAAAGATTTAATTTACAAAGGATATACAATCCAACCCTATTCTCCAAAAGCAGGGACAGGTTTGTCTTCGCACGAAGTAAACCAACCTGGTTCTTATAGAGATGTTACCGATACAACTATTGTAGCACAATTTAAAGCCATCGAAAGTACATTGCCAAGCTTTTTTCAAGGTTTTGGAACAGTACATTTCATGGCTTGGACAACTACGCCTTGGACGTTACCAAGTAATACAGCTTTAACTGTTGGTCCAAAAATCGATTATGTTTTAGTAAAAACATTCAATCAATATACTTTTGAACCTATCCATGTTGTTTTAGCTAAGAATTTAGTTGGAAAACAATTTGGAAAAGGATTTTTCGTAATTGAAGAAATTGCGGATTTCGAAAACTATAAAGCCGGAGATAAAAAAATTCCATACCAAATTGTAGCCGAAGGAAAAGGAGCTGATTTAGTAGGAGTTCGTTACGAGCAATTAATGCCTTTAGCGTTACCAAATGATAATCCAGAAAATGCTTTTAGAATAATTTCTGGAGATTTTGTTACTACAGAAGATGGAACTGGTATTGTACATACAGCACCAACTTTTGGAGCAGATGATGCTAAAGTGGCTAAAGAAGCTACGCCAGAAGTTCCGCCAATGTTAGTGAAAGATGCTAATGATAATTTAGTGCCTTTAGTTGATTTACAAGGAAGATTCATCCAAGGTTTAGGTTATTATTCAGGTAAATATGTTAAAAACGAATATTACAACGACGGCGAAGCTCCAGAACGTTCTGCCGATGTTGAAATTGCTATTCAATTAAAAGAAGAAAATAAAGCCTTTAAGGTAGAAAAATATGTGCACAGTTATCCACATTGTTGGAGAACCGATAAACCTATTTTATATTATCCATTAGATTCTTGGTTTGTTAAAGTTACCGAGGTTAAAGATCGTATGTTTGACCTTAACGAAACCATCAATTGGAAACCAAAATCTACAGGAGAAGGTCGTTTTGGAAATTGGTTAAAGAATGCTAATGACTGGAACTTATCTCGTTCGCGTTATTGGGGAATTCCATTGCCAATTTGGAGAACAGAAGACGGAACAGAAGAAACGTTTGTGGGTTCTGTGGAAGAATTATACAATGAAATTGAAAAATCAGTTGCAGCTGGTTTCCAAAAAGAGAATCCGTTTAAAGGATTTGAAATTGGTAACATGAGCGAAGCAAACTATGATTTGGTTGATTTGCATAAAAATATAGTAGATGAAATTGTTTTGGTTTCTCCATCTGGTTTACCAATGCAGCGCGAAAGCGATTTAATTGATGTTTGGTTCGATTCTGGCTCTATGCCTTATGCACAATGGCATTATCCTTTTGAAAATAAAGAAAAAATAGATGATAATAAAGACTTCCCGGCTGATTTTATTGCGGAAGGCGTAGATCAAACACGTGGTTGGTTTTATACATTACACGCTATTGGAACGTTAGTTTTTGATAAAGTTGCCTATAAAAATGTAGTTTCAAACGGATTAGTATTAGACAAAAACGGACAGAAAATGTCGAAACGTTTAGGTAATGCTGCAGATCCATTTGAAACACTTTCAGAATATGGTGCCGATGCAACTCGTTGGTACATGATTTCTAATGCAAACCCTTGGGATAACTTAAAATTTGATATTGAAGGAATTGCTGAGGTAAGAAGAAAATTCTTTGGTACACTTTATAACACCTATTCGTTTTTCTCGTTATATGCAAATATTGACAACTTTACTTATGCTGAAGCTGAGATTCCGTTAGACGAAAGACCAGAAATTGACCGTTGGATATTATCTGAATTACATACATTAATTAAAGACGTAGATGCTTTTTACGCAGAATATGAACCTACAAAAGCAACAAGAGCTATTTCAGAATTTGTTCAAGAAAACTTAAGTAACTGGTATGTTCGTCTATGTAGAAGACGTTTCTGGAAAGGAGAATATGCACAAGATAAAATTGCTGCTTACCAAACATTGTATACGTGTTTACTTACTGTGGCTAAGCTTTCAGCTCCTGTTGCGCCTTTCTTTATGGACAGGTTATATCGCGATTTAACGCAAGCTACTGGTTCTGAAAACTTTGAAAGTGTCCATTTAGCAAATTTTCCGGTTTCGGTTGAAAACTTTGTGGATAAGTCACTAGAAAGTAAAATGCAGAAAGCACAAACGGTTTCTTCTTTAGTTTTGTCACTTCGTAAGAAGGAAATGATTAAGGTACGCCAACCTTTACAAAAGGTAATGATTCCGGTGCTTGATGAAAGCCAACGTGCTGAAATTGAGGCTGTTTCCGATTTAATTATGGCGGAAGTTAACGTTAAAGAAGTAATGTTAATTGACGATGCATCTGGTGTTTTAGTGAAGCAAATTAAACCAAACTTCAAAGCACTTGGACCTCGTTTTGGAAAAGATATGGGTCTGATTTCCAAAGCAATACAGTCTTTTACACAAGAACAAATTAACACAATAGATAAAGAGGGTAGCTTAACTATAGATATTTCAGGAAAAAGTATTACTTTAACATCCGAAGATGTAGAGATTTTATCGCAAGATATTCCTGGATGGTTAGTAGCAAGTGCAAACGGAATTACAGTTGCTCTAGATGTTACTATTACTGAAGAACTTCGTAATGAAGGAATAGCAAGGGAGCTTGTAAATAGAATTCAAAACATTCGTAAAGATTCGGGTTTTGAGGTTACAGATAAAATTAAGGTTCAAATTTTAAAAAACAGCGTTATTGAAAATGCAGTTTCTTTAAACTTAGATTATATTAAATCAGAAACGTTAACAAATGAACTTGTTTTTGCAGATCAAATAGATAATGGTACAGAAATTATGTTTGACGATCTAGAAACATTAATAAATATATCTAAAAACTAAAAAAAAATAACTATAAAAAGAAAAATTATGGTAAATGAAAACGTAAGATATTCTGATGCAGACCTAGCAGAATTCAAAAGCTTACTAACTGCAAAAGTTGAAAAAGCGACTAATGATTTAGCGCTTATTAAAAGTGCTTATATGAATGATTCTAATAACGGGACAGATGATACATCGCCAACATTCAAAGCATTTGAAGAAGGTAGTGAAACTATGTCTAAAGAAGCAAATTCACAATTAGCAATACGCCAAGAAAAATTTATAAGAGATCTTAAAAATGCTCTTGTTCGTATAGAAAGCAAGACCTATGGTGTTTGTAAAGTAACAGGAAAATTAATTAGTAAAGAGCGCTTAAAAGTGGTTCCTCATGCAACTATGAGTATAGAAGCAAAGAACCTGCAACGTTAATCTTTATATAAAAATTGACTAACGCTCCTTTTGGGGCGTTTTTTATTGTATTAAATACTTACTTTTGTCAAAAAATTTCCATAATGTCTTTAAAAAGAGCTTATTTACTTGTTGTTCTGGTTTTGTTAATAGATCAATTATCAAAGATTTATATTAAAACCCATTTTTTTATTGGAGAATCCATCAATGTATTAGATTTAGATTGGTTTCGTATTCATTTTATTGAAAATGAAGGAATGGCTTGGGGAGCTGTAATACCTGGCGAATATGGTAAATTAGTTTTAACGATTTTTAGAATTTTTGCTGTTTTTGGAATCGGTTGGTGGTTATGGGATTCAGTTATAAAAAAGCAATCTACTTTCTTAATTGTTGCAATTTCTTTGATACTTGCAGGGGCAGTTGGTAATATTATCGATTCTGTTTTTTATGGCGTAATTTTTAACGACAGTTACCATCAAGTTGCTACTGCTTTTTCAAGCGAACCTTATGGAAGTTGGTTTTACGGAGAAGTAGTTGATATGTTCTATTTTCCTATTTGGGATGGTGTTTTACCTACTTGGTTGCCAATTTGGGGAGGAAAGCACTTTACTTTTTTCAATGCAATTTTCAACGTGGCTGATATTGCTATTTCTACTGGAGTTGGAATTTTAATTGTATTCAACAAAAAGGCTTTTGCGAATAGTGAAAAAGAGGAAGTTTTGATTGATAATTAAAAACAAACAACCTTCTCACTAGTTACACAAAAATCCAATTTTACATCATTTTCAAACACATCTTCAATTAAATCTTCGGGTTCAAAGAACGAAAGTCCAATTTTAACAACATCAGGCTTACATTCGCTTAAAAATTTATCATAAAAGCCTTTTCAATAACCAACACGATTTCCTAGCTTGTCATATGCTAAAAGCGGTACAAATACCACATCAATCATTTCTGTAGGGACATTTAAACCGTTAATAGGTTCCGGTATGTTGTATTCGTTTTTTTTGATTTTTGTATTATCAGTTAACAGATAATGCGTCATAGAAGTAGTTGTAAAATCGCTTTTTGAAACTACAATTTCTTTGTCTTTTGCTTGTAAAATATTTAAAACAAATTCGCTATTTACTTCTTTTTGCTCTTCAATTGGTAAAAATAAGTGGTAATAAATTTTGTCCCAAATGTCCATTTTTACTAGTTGATTCGCTATAGCCAAACTTTTTTCTTCAATTTCTTCAAAAGAAAGTAGTTTTCTTGCTTCTTTACTCTTTTTTCTTGCTTCTTTCTTATTCATGTACAGACGCTTTCAATTCGTCTATAAAAGTAGTTAAATGTTCGACTTCTACGTGGTCCATAAGCACAATTTTATACCATTTATTGCTTTCATTATGTTGTTGCGGTACTAAATCATACTTCTCAGCAATTGCATGAGGAATGTTTTCTGCATGAATGGTTACAATATTCATGTGTGGTTCTCTAAAGTAAGAAATGTTCAGTTTATCTAATTCCTCACAAAGAAACTGTGTACGCATTTGTAACACGCTTATTTTTTCAAACCATCCGTTTGGTCCATAAGTAAATAAAATCATCCAAACAGCTACTGCATTTGCTCCAGAACGGCTTCCGCAAAGCGTTAAGTCCATTCCTTCTACATATTCTGCTTCTTTGGTTAATGCGTTTTCAATTAAATCTTTTCTACAAATAAAAATACCCGTTCCGTAAGGAGCTTGTAGCATTTTATGTGCGTCAATTGTAATAGAGCTTATTTTTGGGTTATTAAAGTTAATTACAGAGTTTTTATTGCTAAATGGATAAACAAAACCACCATAAGCGCCATCAATATGTAATTTGTATGCTACATTATGTTTTTCTAATGCATTTGTATAATCATCTGGGTTATCTAACGAACCAAACATGGTAGTTCCCATATTAGAAATGGCAATAAAATATTTTTTACCGTTTGCTTTTGCGTCTAAAATTATTTGTTCTAAAGCTGTTTTGTCAATATTTCGTTCATTAAAATGTACTGGAATTTTCAACCAGTTTATTTGTAATAAATTAGAAGCTTTAGGAATGGAATAATGTGTGTCTTCTGAAGTTAGAATTACAATTTCTGACAATTTCGCGTCAAAATTATGCATAAAATAATTTCTAAAAACCCATATTGCTTGAATGTTTGCCTCTGTTCCACCTGGAGCAATGTATCCGTCAAAATCATCCAGTTTAAATACATCTGTTGCCAAAACATTTAAAACTTCACGCTCTATTTCTTGCGTTCCGCTAAAAGCTGTTTCAGAAGTGCCAAAAGTATGACAACCTATATTGTTTGGATTTGCAACATAGGTTTGTAAAGTAGGTGCATCTTTTAAAAAAGGCGCATCGTCATAAAATACTTTTCCATCTAATTTTGATGCAGGATATCCTAAAGAAACATCCTTTGAAAAATTAACATTTTCAAATAATGCTCTTTGTATTCTTTCTTTTAACTGATCTTGTTTTAATTTTTTCCAAAATTGCATAAACTGGTAGTTTTGTGCAAAATTAAAGGTTGTAAAAGTCTTAAAATATGATAAATGTTAGGTTACTCTTCTAATCGAGTTGAAATATGAAAAATAGCATCACCTTGATATACAATTGAAGCATCATTTACATTGATTAAATAGCCATCATTTGGTGCTTTAACGTTATGTTCTATTTTTCCAAAAGGGTCTGAAATAGTTGCTAAAACATCGCCTTTATTTACAAAACTTCCTGCTTTTATTAAGCCAATGAACATTCCGGAAAATGTTGCTCTAATCCAAGTTGATTTTTCTATGAATAACGTGTCGTCATGAGTAAAATTAGCTTCTTTTTTAGGATTTAGCATATCTAAATGTGCAAGAAATCGTTTAGCGCCATCAACACCTGCTTCTGTAATTTCAGCATTTAAGTCTAATGATTTTCCACCTTCAAAAAGTAACATTTTTACCCCTAATTTTGTTGAAGCGTTTCTAAACGAACCTTGAATATTTTTAGAATAAAGCGTAAATGGTGCGTTGAAAACTTTTGCAAGTTCTTTTAATTCTGCATTATTTGGAACAACTCTAATTTGTGCAGCATTAAATCTGCTTGCGCCTCCAGCATGAAAATCTACTGCATAATCAATATTAGGAATAACCTCTTTTACTAAAAAGTGTGCAAACCTGCTTGCTAAAGATCCATTTTTACTTCCTGGGAAAACACGATTTAAATCTCGTCCATCAGGAAATTGACGACTTTGATTTACAAATCCAAAAATGTTGATAATTGGAATACAAATAATGGTTCCACATTTTGGTTTGTTTATTTTATTTATGATTAATTGACGTACAATCTCAGTTCCATTAATTTCGTCGCCATGCAAACCTGCACTAAATAACACTATTGGACCTTCAATTTTAGAACGCTCAATAATTATTGAGCGTTCTAAAATTGAAGGTCCAATAGTGTTATTTAGTGCAGGTTTGCATGGCGACGAAATTAATGGAACTGAGATTGTACGTCAATTAATCATAAATAAAATAAACAAACCAAAATGTGGAACCATTATTTGTATTCCAATTATCAACATTTTTGGATTTGTAAATCAAAGTCGTCAATTTCCTGATGGACGAGATTTAAATCGTGTTTTCCCAGGAAGTAAAAATGGATCTTTAGCAAGCAGGTTTGCACACTTTTTAGTAAAAGAGGTTATTCCTAATATTGATTATGCAGTAGATTTTCATGCTGGAGGCGCAAGCAGATTTAATGCTGCACAAATTAGAGTTGTTCCAAATAATGCAGAATTAAAAGAACTTGCAAAAGTTTTCAACGCACCATTTACGCTTTATTCTAAAAATATTCAAGGTTCGTTTAGAAACGCTTCAACAAAATTAGGGGTAAAAATGTTACTTTTTGAAGGTGGAAAATCATTAGACTTAAATGCTGAAATTACAGAAGCAGGTGTTGATGGCGCTAAACGATTTCTTGCACATTTAGATATGCTAAATCCTAAAAAAGAAGCTAATTTTACTCATGACGACACGTTATTCATAGAAAAATCAACTTGGATTAGAGCAACATTTTCCGGAATGTTCATTGGCTTAATAAAAGCAGGAAGTTTTGTAAATAAAGGCGATGTTTTAGCAACTATTTCAGACCCTTTTGGAAAAATAGAACATAACGTTAAAGCACCAAATGATGGCTATTTAATCAATGTAAATGATGCTTCAATTGTATATCAAGGTGATGCTATTTTTCATATTTCAACTCGATTAGAAGAGTAACCTAACATTTATCATATTTTAAGACTTTTACAACCTTTAATTTTGCACAAAACTACCAGTTTATGCAATTTTGGAAAAAATTAAAACAAGATCAGTTAAAAGAAAGAATACAAAGAGCATTATTTGAAAATGTTAATTTTTCAAAGGATGTTTCTTTAGGATATCCTGCATCAAAATTAGATGGAAAAGTATTTTATGACGATGCGCCTTTTTTAAAAGATGCACCTACTTTACAAACCTATGTTGCAAATCCAAACAATATAGGTTGTCATACTTTTGGCACTTCTGAAACAGCTTTTAGCGGAACGCAAGAAATAGAGCGTGAAGTTTTAAATGTTTTGGCAACAGATGTATTTAAACTGGATGATTTTGACGGATACATTGCTCCAGGTGGAACAGAGGCAAACATTCAAGCAATATGGGTTTTTAGAAATTATTTTATGCATAATTTTGACGCGAAATTGTCAGAAATTGTAATTCTAACTTCAGAAGACACACATTATTCCATTCCTAAAGCTTCTAATTTATTACAAATAAACTGGTTGAAAATTCCAGTACATTTTAATGAACGAAATATTGACAAAACAGCTTTAGAACAAATAATTTTAGACGCAAAAGCAAACGGTAAAAAATATTTTATTGCCATTTCTAATATGGGAACTACCATGTTTGGTTCGTTAGATAACCCAGATGATTATACAAATGCATTAGAAAAACATAATGTAGCATACAAATTACATATTGATGGCGCTTATGGTGGTTTTGTTTATCCATTTAGCAATAAAAACTCTGTAATTAACTTTAATAACCCAAAAATAAGCTCTATTACAATTGACGCACATAAAATGCTACAAGCTCCTTACGGAACGGGTATTTTTATTTGTAGAAAAGATTTAATTGAAAACGCATTAACCAAAGAAGCAGAATATGTAGAAGGAATGGACTTAACGCTTTGCGGAAGCCGTTCTGGAGCAAATGCAGTAGCTGTTTGGATGATTTTATTTACTTATGGACCAAACGGATGGTTTGAAAAAATAAGCGTGTTACAAATGCGTACACAGTTTCTTTGTGAGGAATTAGATAAACTGAACATTTCTTACTTTAGAGAACCACACATGAATATTGTAACCATTCATGCAGAAAACATTCCTCATGCAATTGCTGAGAAGTATGATTTAGTACCGCAACAACATAATGAAAGCAATAAATGGTATAAAATTGTGCTTATGGACCACGTAGAAGTCGAACATTTAACTACTTTTATAGACGAATTGAAAGCGTCTGTACATGAATAAGAAAGAAGCAAGAAAAAAGAGTAAAGAAGCAAGAAAACTACTTTCTTTTGAAGAAATTGAAGAAAAAAGTTTGGCTATAGCGAATCAACTAGTAAAAATGGACATTTGGGACAAAATTTATTACCACTTATTTTTACCAATTGAAGAGCAAAAAGAAGTAAATAGCGAATTTGTTTTAAATATTTTACAAGCAAAAGACAAAGAAATTGTAGTTTCAAAAAGCGATTTTACAACTACTTCTATGACGCATTATCTGTTAACTGATAATACAAAAATCAAAAAAAACGAATACAACATACCGGAACCTATTAACGGTTTAAATGTCCCTACAGAAATGATTGATGTGGTATTTGTACCGCTTTTAGCATATGACAAGCTAGGAAATCGTGTTGGTTATTGAAAAGGCTTTTATGATAAATTTTTAAGCGAATGTAAGCCTGATGTTGTTAAAATTGGACTTTCGTTCTTTGAACCCGAAGATTTAATTGAAGATGTGTTTGAAAATGATGTAAAATTGGATTTTTGTGTAACTAGTGAGAAGGTTGTTTGTTTTTAATTATCAATCAAAACTTCCTCTTTTTCACTATTCGCAAAAGCCTTTTTGTTGAATACAATTAAAATTCCAACTCCAGTAGAAATAGCAATATCAGCCACGTTGAAAATTGCATTGAAAAAAGTAAAGTGCTTTCCTCCCCAAATTGGCAACCAAGTAGGTAAAACACCATCCCAAATAGGAAAATAGAACATATCAACTACTTCTCCGTAAAACCAACTTCCATAAGGTTCGCTTGAAAAAGCAGTAGCAACTTGATGGTAACTGTCGTTAAAAATTACGCCATAAAAAACAGAATCGATAATATTACCAACTGCCCCTGCAAGTATCAAAGAAATTGCAACAATTAAGAAAGTAGATTGCTTTTTTATAACTGAATCCCATAACCACCAACCGATTCCAAAAACAGCAAAAATTCTAAAAATCGTTAAAACTAATTTACCATATTCGCCAGGTATTACAGCTCCCCAAGCCATTCCTTCATTTTCAATAAAATGAATACGAAACCAATCTAAATCTAATACATTGATGGATTCTCCAATAAAAAAATGGGTTTTAATATAAATCTTTGATAATTGATCTATTAACAAAACCAGAACAACAAGTAAATAAGCTCTTTTTAAAGACATTATGGAAATTTTTTGACAAAAGTAAGTATTTAATACAATAAAAAACGCCCCAAAAGGAGCGTTAGTCAATTTTTATATAAAGATTAACGTTGCAGGTTCTTTGCTTCTATACTCATAGTTGCATGAGGAACCACTTTTAAGCGCTCTTTACTAATTAATTTTCCTGTTACTTTACAAACACCATAGGTCTTGCTTTCTATACGAACAAGAGCATTTTTAAGATCTCTTATAAATTTTTCTTGGCGTATTGCTAATTGTGAATTTGCTTCTTTAGACATAGTTTCACTACCTTCTTCAAATGCTTTGAATGTTGGCGATGTATCATCTGTCCCGTTATTAGAATCATTCATATAAGCACTTTTAATAAGCGCTAAATCATTAGTCGCTTTTTCAACTTTTGCAGTTAGTAAGCTTTTGAATTCTGCTAGGTCTGCATCAGAATATCTTACGTTTTCATTTACCATAATTTTTCTTTTTATAGTTATTTTTTTTTAGTTTTTAGATATATTTATTAATGTTTCTAGATCGTCAAACATAATTTCTGTACCATTATCTATTTGATCTGCAAAAACAAGTTCATTTGTTAACGTTTCTGATTTAATATAATCTAAGTTTAAAGAAACTGCATTTTCAATAACGCTGTTTTTTAAAATTTGAACCTTAATTTTATCTGTAACCTCAAAACCCGAATCTTTACGAATGTTTTGAATTCTATTTACAAGCTCCCTTGCTATTCCTTCATTACGAAGTTCTTCAGTAATAGTAACATCTAGAGCAACTGTAATTCCGTTTGCACTTGCTACTAACCATCCAGGAATATCTTGCGATAAAATCTCTACATCTTCGGATGTTAAAGTAATACTTTTTCCTGAAATATCTATAGTTAAGCTACCCTCTTTATCTATTGTGTTAATTTGTTCTTGTGTAAAAGACTGTATTGCTTTGGAAATCAGACCCATATCTTTTCCAAAACGAGGTCCAAGTGCTTTGAAGTTTGGTTTAATTTGCTTCACTAAAACACCAGATGCATCGTCAATTAACATTACTTCTTTAACGTTAACTTCCGCCATAATTAAATCGGAAACAGCCTCAATTTCAGCACGTTGGCTTTCATCAAGCACCGGAATCATTACCTTTTGTAAAGGTTGGCGTACCTTAATCATTTCCTTCTTACGAAGTGACAAAACTAAAGAAGAAACCGTTTGTGCTTTCTGCATTTTACTTTCTAGTGACTTATCCACAAAGTTTTCAACCGAAACCGGAAAATTTGCTAAATGGACACTTTCAAAGTTTTCAGAACCAGTAGCTTGCGTTAAATCGCGATATAACCTGTCCATAAAGAAAGGCGCAACAGGAGCTGAAAGCTTAGCCACAGTAAGTAAACACGTATACAATGTTTGGTAAGCAGCAATTTTATCTTGTGCATATTCTCCTTTCCAGAAACGTCTTCTACATAGACGAACATACCAGTTACTTAAGTTTTCTTGAACAAATTCTGAAATAGCTCTTGTTGCTTTTGTAGGTTCATATTCTGCGTAAAAAGCATCTACGTCTTTAATTAATGTATGTAATTCAGATAATATCCAACGGTCAATTTCTGGTCTTTCGTCTAACGGAATCTCAGCTTCAGCATAAGTAAAGTTGTCAATATTTGCATATAACGAGAAAAACGAATAGGTGTTATAAAGTGTACCAAAGAATTTTCTTCTTACCTCAGCAATTCCTTCAATATCAAATTTTAAGTTATCCCAAGGGTTTGCATTAGAAATCATGTACCAACGAGTTGCATCGGCACCATATTCTGAAAGTGTTTCAAATGGATCTGCAGCATTACCTAAACGTTTCGACATTTTCTGTCCGTTTTTGTCTAATACTAATCCGTTTGAAACTACATTTTTATAGGCAACTTTATCAAAAACTAACGTTCCAATAGCGTGTAATGTATAAAACCAACCACGTGTTTGATCTACGCCTTCCGCAATAAAATCAGCCGGGAAGTCTTTATTATCATCTATTTTTTCTTTATTTTCAAAAGGATAATGCCATTGTGCATAAGGCATAGAGCCAGAATCGAACCAAACATCAATTAAATCGCTTTCGCGCTGCATTGGTAAACCAGATGGAGAAACCAAAACAATTTCATCTACTATATTTTTATGCAAATCAACCAAATCATAGTTTGCTTCGCTCATGTTACCAATTTCAAATCCTTTAAACGGATTCTCTTTTTGGAAACCAGCTGCAACTGATTTTTCAATTTCATTGTATAATTCTTCCACAGAACCCACAAACGTTTCTTCTGTTCCGTCTTCTGTTCTCCAAATTGGCAATGGAATTCCCCAATAACGCGAACGAGATAAGTTCCAGTCATTAGCATTCTTTAACCAATTTCCAAAACGACCTTCTCCTGTAGATTTTGGTTTCCAATTGATGGTTTCGTTAAGGTCAAACATACGATCTTTAACCTCGGTAACTTTAACAAACCAAGAATCTAATGGATAATATAAAATAGGTTTATCGGTTCTCCAACAATGTGGATAACTGTGCACATATTTTTCTACCTTAAAGGCTTTATTTTCTTCTTTTAATTGAATAGCAATTTCAACATCGGCAGAACGTTCTGGAGCTTCGCCGTCGTTGTAATATTCGTTTTTAACATATTTACCTGAATAATAACCTAAACCTTGGATGAATCTTCCTTGTAAATCAACTAAAGGCACTAAATTATCATTAGCATCTTTCACTAACATTGGCGGAACTTCTGGCGTAGCTTCTTTAGCCACTTTAGCATCATCTGCTCCAAAAGTTGGTGCTGTATGTACAATACCAGTTCCATCTTCTGTAGTAACAAAATCTCCAGAAATTATTCTAAAAGCATTTTCTGGATTATCATTTGGTAACGCTAAAGGCATTAATTGCTCGTAACGAACTCCTACTAAATCAGCTCCTTTTCCTTCGGCTACAATTTGGTATGGAATTTTTTTATCTCCGGCTTTATAGTTTTCGAAATCCGCAATTTCTTCAATTACGAAAAATCCTTTTCCAAATTGTTTTCCAACTAAATTCTTAGCTAAAACAACATGGATAGGTTCAAAAGTATATTGATTGAATGTTTTTACTAAAACATAATCGATTTTTGGACCAACAGTTAAAGCTGTATTACTTGGTAACGTCCAAGGCGTAGTTGTCCAAGCCATGAAATGTACTGTTCCAAAACCTTGAAAAAAGCTTGGCAATGTACTTTCGATGGCTTTAAATTGTGCTACAATAGTTGTATCGGTAACATCTCTATAAGAACCAGGTTGGTTTACTTCGTGCGAAGACAAACCTGTCCCTGCTTTTGGAGAATAGGGTTGGATTGTATATCCTTTGTAAATTAAATCTTTTTTATAGATTTCTTTTAACAACCACCAAACTGTTTCCATGTATTTGGATTTATAAGTAACATATGGATCTTCCATATCTACCCAATAACCCATTTTTTCGGTAAGGTCATTCCAAACATCTGTATAACGCATAACGGTTTTCTTACACGCTTCGTTATATTCTGCAACAGAAATTTTTGTACCAATATCTTCTTTAGTAATTCCTAATTCTTTTTCGGTACCTAATTCTACAGGTAAACCGTGCGTATCCCAACCGGCTTTACGCTTAACTTGAAATCCTTTTTGCGTTTTGTAACGGCAAAAAATATCTTTAATAGCACGTGCCATTACGTGGTGAATACCAGGTAATCCGTTTGCTGAAGGTGGCCCTTCAAAAAAGACAAATGGTTCTTTCCCTTCACGAGAAGTAACACTTTGTTCAAATATGTTTTCTTTTTTCCAAAAATCAAGTACTTCAGATGCCACAGTTGGCAAATTAAGTCCTTTGTATTCAGTGAATTTAGTACTCATTTTGTTGTATTCTTAATTGAAGATGCGAAAGTAATAAATTTAAATCAGAAGTCAGAAATTAGAAGTCAAAAGTTAAGTTAAGTAAACACTTCTTTAAAAACATCTAATGATTTTGGTTTTTTGAATCCCTCAATATTTAAAACATAATAATTGATAATTATTTTTAAAAGTGCTTGACGTTGTGCAGAAGAAAATGAATTTATATTATTGTCTAATTTTAATAAAAGTAATTTTTTTAGCAAATTTGTTTCTTCTTCATTCAAACATGTTGCACTTGGAATGGAACTGAAAATCCCTTCCAATAAATCAAAATAATTATTTTCTGAAGTTGGCGTTTCCGGATAAAAACCTAAATATTTAGTGACCTGAATTAACAAAATTAAATGAAAATCTGAAATTTCGTCATGGCTATCTAACCATGTTAAAGCTGTTTCTAAATATTCAAACAATGGTTCATTTGGCTCTTCTTCTTTTATAGCATGGTGTAAAAATTCGGAAAGAAACAAAACTATTGTAGTCTTATAAATATTATAACTTATAGTTTGATAAGGAGTTGCTATTTTAATTTCTTTGAACCTTTCAAGTGTTCCTTTGTTTTTATGAGTAGCTTCTATTTCTAATTGCGTTAGTGGCTGAAAAAAAGCGATTTTTTGTTTGTTGTTTTTTCCCGTAAACGCATTATTTACAAAGTAAGATTTTATTCCGTTAGTTTGAGTGAAGCACTTTACTATTAGGCTTTTTTCTTGAAATTTTAAAGTAGAAATTACAATTGCTTTGGTTTTTAAATCCATTAGTTAATAATCATCACTTTCTTAACTGTAGAATCTAATCCGTCTTGTGAAGCCACGAAAATCATGTAAACACCAGACGCAACTTTATGGCTTCCAAAAGCAGTTCTATCCCATTCAATTGTTCCTCCTGAAGAAGTGGTTTCAAAAACCAAATTTCCTTCTATATCTGTAATTTTAACATTTGCTTTATCTGTTAATCCTGCAATTTTTACTGTACCCGTAAAATTTGGCCTAACAGGATTTGGGTAAACAAAAACATTTGCTAAATTATCGCTTGGTTTTGTGGAAGTACCTAAAAAAGATACCATCCCTTTATCGGTAGCAAAATAAACTTCCCCAGTTACACCGTCTATTTCAATATCCACAACATTATTACTTGGTAAAGGCGAATTGTTTTTTGTAAAACGGTAAATAGTCTCTTGTCCGTTTGAGGATACTAAAAAGACTCCACCATCGGCAATTGAAACCCATTTATTATTTGCACCATCTACTACAATATCTAAAATAGTTTGTTGGTAAAATAATTCTTGGGCTAAATCTCCTTCTTGAATAATGATAGAAGTTGTGGTTAGTTCGTTTTCCGTTAGAAACCTATCTACACTTGATATAATTCGCAATCCTTTTTCGGTTCCAATCCATAATTGATTTCTATTATCTATAGCTACACAATTTACTACTCTGCCTGGCAAATTCCCATTTGCAAAATCTATAATTATAAACTTATTATTTAGTTGGTCATTAAAAGCAATTAATCCGTTATTATAGCCAGAAATCCACTTAGTGTTATTTCTATCAATTGCCATAGAACCATATCTTGGCGAAGTAATGTTTGAAACAATTCCGTTTAAATTATAAGACTGCCACTGCCCGGTAGATCGCAATACTTTAATTCCTTTATCTACTAGTGCATTTGTAACCCATAAATTCCCGTTTTTATCAAAGGCAGGGCTATTTATCCTAATATCTACATAACTTGGGTTTGGAGGCGATAAAACCAAAGACTCTAACCCGTTTGGCGCAGTATTAACATTGTTATATAAAGTAACCCCACTATTATTGATTTTTAACAAACCAGAGAAAAAAGAACTTGCATATACTTCATTTGGATTGTTTGGATTAATTACAAGATCTGAAATAGATTTTGCTTGAAACAAATCGTTATACGGTATTGTTTCCCAACCTGTGTCTTTAGAATATTTACTAATTCCAAATTCATCTAATGCATATGGATTATATTCCCTTGTATAATCACCATAAACTGCCCATAAATAGTTTGGTGCTTTTTTTATTCTAAAAATATAATTTCGTACCGGCCCATTTGGACTCATGTTTTCAAAAACAGTAGGATTTGCAATAAATGTAGAAAACAAACCGTCTTTTTCTGTACCTACAAATACTTGGTTATCTACTACTGTTGCGGCGGTAAAATTAACTGTAAAACCCGGAATTGAAGTAATATGTGCTATTTGTACAAATAAATTATTTAATACATATATATTATTCCTTGTGGTAACAATAACTTCCGTTCCATTTGTCTTTAATTTTAATCCGTTTTGAGCTTGATTAAGAATTTCTTGAAATGAACTTCCATTGTATTTATATGTTTTCGAGTTTGTTTTCATTGCAACCAACTGATTGTTGACTGTTACAATCCCAGACCAATAATCTATGTCAAATGTTTGCCATTGAGCAAAATCATATAAAAAAGGGTTATTTAAACTTCCTTTCCGAATACCATAAGCACTAGTAACCGCGTATAACTCATCATTTAAAACAGTAGTTTGTAGCACTTTTACTTCTTCCCCTGCAGGGCCAATAAAATAAGTACTTTCAAATTCTGATGTTGCAAGGTTTAAAACCGAAATACCATAATCGCATGAAATATAAAGCTTACCGTTATATTCATATAAATCGTTTATTTTTTTAATATTTGGTGCAACCGGAACTTCTTCTATAATATCTACTTTTTTGGTCACACTTCCATCTGCATTGACAATTAACAATAATCCATTACTATTCCCTGCAATTGTTTTATTAAAAGCATCTGAATGATGAATTGCAGTTATTGTTTCAGGTTTAAAACCACTAACGGAATTAACAATATTTAATTCATTAACTTGAAGGTTCTTATAAAAAATACTATTAGAAGTTGCGGCATAAGTAGTATTTAATCCGCTTTCAACATCCACTATTTCATTATAGGAATAATAACTTTTCCATAATTGATTGCCTTGTGCAAAAATTAATTGGCTACAGATAATTAAAAAGAATAGAATTCTATATTTCATCGTAATCATTTATTTATTATTTGTTTATGCTTTATACATTAATAATTCCATAGAATTGTAAGTTATACAAATATACTATAAACGCATAAATAATATTTTGGTATTTATTTTTAATAAAAAAAGGTTCTCATTTTCATGAAAACCTTTTAAATATATTTAATTAAAATTAAACTACACCTTGACCAAGCATAGCATCCGCTACTTTTACAAAACCTGCAATATTAGCACCTTTCACATAGTCAATATAACCAGTTGAATCTTTACCATATTTAACACACGCTTCGTGAATGTCTGCCATAATTCTTTTTAATTTTTCATCTACTTCTTCACTTGTCCAACTTAAACGTAATGAATTTTGCGACATTTCTAAACCAGAAGTTGCAACACCACCAGCATTAGAAGCTTTACCTGGAGCGAATAAAATTTTCGCATGTTGAAAAACTTCAACAGCTTCTGGTGTAGTAGGCATGTTTGCTCCTTCAGCAACACACATACATCCGTTTGCAACTAACATTTTAGCTTCTTCTTCGTTTAACTCGTTTTGAGTTGCACAAGGTAAAGCAATATCACATTTAACTTCCCAAGGACGTTTTCCTGCAACATATTTAGCATTAGGATATTTAGTAACATAATCACTAATTCTACCATAGTTTACGTTTTTAATTTCCATTACGTAAGCTAATTTTTCAGCATCTATACCTGCTTCGTCATAAATATAACCTGCAGAATCAGAGAAAGTAACTACTTTCCCTCCTAATTCGATAGCTTTTTCAGCTGCATATTGTGCTACGTTTCCAGAACCAGAAACCACAACCGTTTTTCCAGAGAAACTTTGACCTTTAGTTGCTAACATGCTTTGTGCAAAATAAACATCACCGTAACCTGTAGCTTCTGGGCGAATTAATGATCCTCCAAAAGAAATTCCTTTCCCTGTTAAAACACCTGTAAATTCGTTTCTTAATCTTTTATATTGACCAAACATGAAACCAACTTCTCTTCCACCTACACCTATATCTCCAGCAGGAACATCGGTATTAGCACCAATATGTTTAGATAATTCTGTCATGAATGCTTGACAAAAACGCATAATTTCATTTTCTGATTTTCCTTTAGGATCAAAGTCAGCTCCCCCTTTTCCACCACCCATAGGCAATGTTGTTAAACTATTTTTAAAAGTTTGCTCAAAAGCTAAGAACTTTAAGATACTTAAATTTACAGAAGGATGAAAACGAATCCCTCCTTTATATGGTCCAATAGCTGAATTCATTTGAATACGGTAACCTCTATTTACTTGAGTATTCCCAGCATCATCTTGCCAAACAACTCTAAACATAATTATACGCTCAGATTCAACCATTCTTTCCAAAAGCATTTTGTTTTGGTATTTCTTATTGTCTTCTATAAAAGGAATAACTGTTTCAGCTACTTCTTTAACTGCCTGCATAAACTCAGGCTCATTTGGATTTCTTTTAGCTACTGCTTCAATAAAAGAGGATACACTTTCTTTCATGTTATTTAGTTTAATTTACTATTAAGATTGAACATAATTTGAAAGAACAAATATACATTATAAAAAAAATAACGAGAGGCTTTTTTATATTTTTATCTGTATTTTTTTACTTAAAAAATAAAAAAATATGCTTTTTAACAAGAATTTATAAAAAAAATTTACCTGAATTTTGTTTTTATATATTTGTCAGACAATCGAAAACTATTCGCAATGATTAAAAAAATAAAACTATTCGTTTTTTACTAATCTTAACACCATTATTCTCAAGCGCACAGTTTGGTTTTTCACATGAAGTAGTTGCTTTTGTTGGCGCTACAGCATTTCAATGTAACTTTGGAGTTAGACATGATATGAATACTAATGCTGGAAATACTGGTTTTGCAATTGGACTAGTACATTATATGAATTTTGCTTACAGAACAGAATGCAACTGTTATACACCCGAAACTTATTTTAATGATAACTTTAAAGTACGTTCTGAGCTTTCTTATAATAGTACAAAATTAGAGCATTTTGGAAAATGGGCTGAAAAACATAATGTTGTAAGTTAAAAGCAATGAAAGGGGAAGCTAAAGTAACCGACATTGGCATGCAATTAGAATATTTTCCTTTAAGCATTAGGGAGTTTACCGCAACTACAGGTTCTTGGGCTCCGTTTATTGGATTAGGTGCTCATTTTAACTTTTTTCAAAACAATACGTATTCTGAACTAGGACCATTAGAAATACCCGAAACTACTTTTCCTGATTATTTAGCACCTACAGGTTACTCTTCTGAAGGAGGAGGTACTTGGTCTGTAGGTACAAGATATAAGCTTACAGAACTTTCTGGTTTATTTGTATAATTAAGATGGCAGTATTATTTTTCTGACTGGGTAGATGGGTTAAAAAAAGACACTGAAGTACATTCAGAAAACAAGGCAAATGACTGGAATCTTTTATTAAACTTCGGTTATATTTACTACTTAGATTAATTTTAAAATAAATTTAATTATACAAAAACCAGTAAGACTTTCTTGCTGGTTTTTTTGCTGTTTTAAAGACCTTATTTGCAATCAATAAGTTTATTTAACTTCTCCTTGTTTTACACGGCCTAAATAAATTAATATTTACGGCAAAGTGTACTGCCATTCGTAACTTTAAATTAATTCTGAAGAGTGAAAAGTATATTGAAGGTACTGTAGAAAATCAAAGTGAAGTTTTTCAAGTTGAACTTCGTTGAAACTTCTATTTCAGTTTCTAAAACTAGATTGATGAGATTCCGAAACAAGTTCGGAATGACAGAATAACAATAAAAAACCCTGCAAATCAGCAGGGTTTTTCTATATTCTATATTTTATTCTCTCAAAAGAAAACTATAAATCAAACTTAATTCCTTGCGCTAAAGGCAATTCATCAGAATAGTTTACTGTATTTGTTTGTCTTCTCATGTATACTTTCCAAGCATCCGATCCAGACTCACGTCCACCACCAGTTTCTTTTTCTCCACCAAAAGCACCACCAATTTCAGCACCTGAAGTTCCAATGTTTACGTTTGCGATACCACAATCTGAACCTGCGAATGATAAGAATTTTTCAGCTTCTTTTAATTCGTTTGTCATAATTGCAGAAGATAAACCTTGCGCAACTCCGTTTTGAACTTCAATTGCATTTTCAACTTCACCTGAATATTTCATTAAATATAAAACAGGAGCAAATGTTTCGTGTTGTACAATTTTAAAGTGATTTTCAGCTTCAATAATAGCTGGTTTCACATAACATCCAGATTCGTATCCTTCACCAGAAAGAACTCCACCTTCAACTAATACTTTTCCACCTTCTGCTTTGGCTGATTCAATTGCAGCTAAATATGTGTTTACAGAATCTTTATCAATAAGTGGTCCAATATGATTTTTTTGATCTAATGGGTTACCAATAGTCAATTGACCATAAGCACCTACGATTGCATCTCTTACTTTATCGTAAACCGATTCGTGAATAATTAAACGTCTTGTAGAAGTACATCTTTGTCCTGCAGTTCCTACAGCACCAAATACCGCTCCTGGAACAACTACTTTTAAATCGGCAGTTGGCGTAATGATAATTGCATTGTTTCCACCTAATTCTAATAAAGATTTTCCGAAACGTTCCGCAACTTTTGCACCAACGATTCTTCCCATACGAGTAGAACCTGTTGCAGAAACTAAAGGAATTCTTACATCCGTAGTCATCATTTCACCTACTTTATAATCTCCGTTGATGATACAAGAAATACCTTCTGGTAAATTATTCTCTTTTAAAACCTCAGCAATAATGTTTTGACAAGCAATTGTACATAAAGGTGCTTTTTCAGAACCTTTCCACACACATACATCACCACAAATCCATGCTAAAGCTGTGTTCCAAGCCCAAACAGCAACTGGGAAGTTAAATGCAGAAATAATACCAACAACTCCTATTGAATGCCATTGTTCTCTCATTACGTGACCTGGGCGCTCAGAAGGAATAGTTTGTCCGTTTAATTGACGTGATAAACCTACAGCAAAATCACAGATATCGATCATTTCTTGAACTTCTCCGTAACCTTCTTGTAAAGATTTCCCCATTTCATAAGAAACTAATTTCCCTAACGGTTCTTTTAATTCTCTTAATTTATTTCCAAATTGACGAACGATTTCTCCTCTTTGTGGAGCTGGCATTGCTCTAAAAGTTTTAAAAGCAGCTGTTGCGCTTTGCATTACTCTTTCATAATCTGCAGCAGTAGTTGCTTTTACTTTTCCAATTAATTGACCATCAACTGGAGAGTAACTTTCTATTAATTCTCCGTTAGAGAACCATTCATTTCCTGTTGAAGTTCCTTCATTTATTGCTTTTACACCTAATTGTGCTAAAGCTTCTTGCATTCCAAATTGTTGTGCTATTGTAGACATATTTAACTTTATTTCTTGTTTTTGTTATATTTATGCAAATGTATTGAATATTAATGACTTTTTAAAAAATCTGCAATTCCCTAAGTATTTTTTGGAACAAATCGCTCGTCTGTAGCCATAATTGTTCCACAACTTTTACATGTTCGTTTCTCTTCAAAACCATAAAAATCTTTAAAATGACTAAAGAAGTCTTTCTCTATATCATTTAATTTGAAATAAACTTCGTGCAGTTTTTCATTGCATTTGTCGCAATACCAAAGCAAACCATCTTTTACTTTTAAATGATTCCTTTTTCTTTCAATTACTAAGCCTATTGAGTTTTTACTACGAACTGGAGAATGTGGGATTTTTGCAGGCAACAAAAACATATCGCCGGCACTTAATTTCATTGCTCTTTTTTCCCCATCTTCTTGAATATAAACAGTTATTTCTCCTTCTAACTGATAAAGCAACTCTTCCGTTTCATTATAATGAAAATCTTTACGAGCGTTTGGGCCAGCAACAATCATTACAATATAATCACCTGAATCTATATAAAGGTTTTTATTGCCAACAGGTGGTTTTAGAATATCTCTATTCTCTTCAATCCATTTCGTTAAATTAAAAGGTATCGCTATTCCCATTTAGATTTATTTTAAAAAGTAAAGTTACTAAAAATATAAAAGGTTAGCTATGACAAATCACAACTAACCTTTTAAATATAAATGAATTATCTATTTTACTTCTTTTGCTAAATAAATGTAAACTGGAAAATGATCACTAAATCCTGGAACTCCATTTGAGTTACGAAGCGGATAACCTTTCCATGGACCTTCTTTATTAATTAAAAAAGGTTTGTTGTAAACTCCTGCTTTCCAAAACATCCAAGTACTATAATCCTTTCTAATGAATGGTTCAGATAACAACATTTGATCAAATAAATCCCAAGAATCTCTATACGCTAATGTTCCAATACCATCTTGCGACATTTTTTCCATTGGGTTATAAATCCCTAATTGCCTTACTTCTTCCTTGTTTGCTTTAGCGCCTAATTCTTTTTTAACACTTTTATTATATGGACCATCGTTTAAATCTCCCATTGTAATAATTTTTGCGTTTGGATTAATTTTATATAAAGAGTCAATAATTTTTCTATTTAGTCTTCCAGCAGCTTCTCTATTAGGGCTACTTTTCTTTTCTCCTCCAGAACGAGATGGCCAGTGATTAACTATAAAACTAATTTCTTCACCGTCTAATATTCCAGTTACTAATAATTGGTCACGAGTATAAATTCTTTTTGTACTATTGTCAAATGAAACTGCATCATCAGTAGTCTCTTCTTTTTCTTTCTTGCCGTTTTTTTCGACATCTTTATATATATATAAAGGTACATTTGTATAGCTTGTAGGTGTAAAATATTTACCTTGGTAAAGAAAACCAACATCAATCCCTCTTTTGTCTGGAGAGTCAAAATGTATAATATTATATCCTCTATTCACTAATTTTGGATGTTTTACTAAGTCTTCTAACACTTGTCGGTTCTCAACCTCACATACTCCAATAACGACAGGAGAATTTGCAGGGTTTCCACCCGTTCCTATTTCGTTAATAACACGACTTAAATTGTCTAATTTTTTATTATAATTTTTAGACGTCCAACCATTTATTGGAGTATACTCTTCGTCATACGTTGTTGGGTCGTTAATAGTGTCAAATAAATTTTCTAAGTTGTAAAACGCTACCGTATGTATTTTAAATTTTTTTTCTTGTGAAAAAACAGAAAAAACAGAAAAAATCATAAAAAAAGCAGCCAGTAATTGTTTAATTTTCATCTATCGAATGTTATGTTAATATCAAATCTATTACAAAATGGATGCCAAAGGTAGATAATATTATTAAATATTGAACATTAATTAAATGTTAGCTCTTGTTATCTTATTGTCAATTCTACTACAATTTATAAGTCAATGGTAAATAATATTATTAAAAGTTGTATCTTTGACACCCTTAAGTTTTTTTTACTTAGGGATTTAAAAAAATATTAATTATAATTTCGTTTATGAAAAAACTTGTATTAAGTACATTATTTGTACTACAAGCTGTTTTTGTTTTTGCACAAGAGAAACCTGCTTTAACCGGTAAGGTCATTGATTCCAAAAGTCAAGAACCGTTGAAAAATGTTGTTGCTACTATTCAAAGTACAAACCAAACTGTATTAACAGATTTTGAAGGAAATTTTGTTTTTCAATCTTCACCAACTGGAGAACAGGTTTTAGTTGTACAGTATAATGGTTATACCTCTCAAACTTTATTGTTAGAACTAACTAAAGGAGAAACGCTAGATCTTGGAAACATTGTTTTAGAAGAGGACATTACTACTGAACAACAATTAAGTTTAGTTACTATTACTGAAAGTGATTTAGGAGATGATAATTCTGGTTCAGAAAGCACATCTGGTTTATTACAGGCTTCAAGAGATGTTTACCAACAAGCTGCTGCTTTTAACTGGGGGCAAGCTCGTTTTAGAATTAGAGGTTTAGATAATGCTTATGGTACTACTATGATTAATGGTATTTCTATGAATAAAATCTATGACGGAAGACCACAATGGAGTAACTGGGGTGGATTAAATGATGCTACTAGAAACCAAGAATTTACAATGGGTTCTAAAGCTTCTGATTTTAGTTTTGGTGGTGCTTTAGGTACACAAGAAATAAATACTAGAGCTTCACATTATAGACCAGGAAACAGAATAACTTTTTCTGGAACTAATACAAACTATAGTTGGAGAACAATGGCTACTCACGTATCTGGATTAGATGATAAAGGATGGGCATTTGTAGTTTCGGCTTCTAGAAGATGGGCTCAAGAAGGTCATTTTGATGGAACTGATTACGGTGCAAACTCAATGTTTGCAAGTGTTGAAAAGAAAATTAACGACAAACATAGTTTAAACTTTACTTCTATTTATGCACAAAATAGTAGAGGAAAAAGTTCTCCAAACACGCAAGAAGTTTCTGACTTAATGGGTGTAAGATATAATTCATATTGGGGATGGCAAGATGGTAAAAAGAGAAACTCTAGAGATAAAGATATTGCAGAGCCAATTAACATGTTGTCTCATTACTGGAAAATAAACGAAAAAACAACATTAAATACAAATGTTGCTTATCAAACAGGTACAATTGGAAATTCAAGAATTGATAATCAATTATCAAACAACCCTGATCCAACTTACTATAAAAATTTACCTAGTTACTATTTAAACACATTTGACAATAATGGTAGCTGGATTCCTAATTACCCAGGAGCTGAGGATGCTAGAATTAACTTTTTAGGGAATAGCCAAATTAATTGGAATGCAATGTACACTGCAAATGCAACACCAGACTTTGGAGGAACAACATCTGGAAAAAGTGTATATGTTTTATATGAAGACAGGACAGATGATAAAATATGGAGTGCTAACTCTATATTAAATGCAGGTATTTCAGATAACATTTCTATGAATGCTGCAATTAACTTTAGAAAATTAAGCTCTCATAACCACCAAAATTTATTAGATTTAATGGGCGGAGAGTATTTCTTAGATATTGACCCTTTCTTTACTGATAATGCAACACAATCAGATTTAAACAACCCTAACAGACAGGTTGTAGAAGGAGATACATATGGCTATAACTATAACTTACTTGCAACAACTATTGATGCATTTACGCAGTTTAAATTTACTTATGATAAAGTTGATTTTTATTTAGCACAATCTTTTTCAAGATCTCAGTACCAAAGAGAAGGTTTGTATAAAAATGGTATTTATGCAAATAATTCATATGGTAAGGGCGATAAAGTAATTTTTGAAAACTTTGGTTTTAAAGGTATGCAAGCGTA
>FLOH01001450.1_pt1 | contig 37163 bp, 38 predicted proteins | sample 756751 | NCBI WGS metagenome assembly FLOH01 (sample SAMEA4026879, study PRJEB14308) | marine metagenome | biome: coastal water; material: water | depth 74 m
TACGCTTGCATGGGCCGGGAAGATACATTTCTTCCAAACTTTCAAAGGCAAAACCGCCACTTTGGATTAGCTCTGGAATAGCGCGGTTGATATGACAGCCGCCTGCAATGGCTTTCCACGTTGGATTAATCCGATCTTGCCATTTCTGCACTGCAGCATCTGGTGCTCTGCCGTGCTCAGAAAATATTAACTTACCACCGGGTTTCAATACGCGCCGCATTTCGGCGATCGCTTTATGCGCGTCAGGAATAGTGCACAGGGTATAGGTGAGTACCACGGTATCAACAGAATTTTTTTCTAAAGGGATTTCTTGACCATCAAGGCCAATCATCTCAACATTAAGCCCTGCTTGTAATATTGATTTTTCCGCCATTTTGCAGGATTTGGCATTAGGCTCCAAGCCATATATAAGATCCACTTTGTCTTTGCTATAATAGGGCATGTTAAGGCCGGTACCCATACCAACTTCAAGCACTTTGCCATAGGCATTAGGCACAACTTTTTGGCGCTGCATGCGGATGGGTTTCATGCCACACATAGTATTGATGATATGTGGTAAAACCTTGTTCTCGTAAAACCCCATCAAAGTGTCCTTCAAAAATTATTCTATATTTGAGGCAAAGCTAGGCTAATTAATACTGTTCGTCTAGTGAAACAAAAGCAATATTTAAACCTAAATCTTTTCTAACTCTGCTTGATTTTAGTCAAAGACCTGTTAAACGAAGCCCATATTATATTAGTAAGTTCTAATAGCACTGAATAGATAATAATTTGTAGGATCTTTGGACATAATGCGGCGACTAGGGCAAATACTCACACATCAAAACAGAGCAGTGCTATCTTTTGTACTGGTTATTGCTTTGCTTGTGCAGGGTGTGTTTGGTGCTAGTGGCGCATGTATGATGAGCATGGAGGTTAGCGATGCTGACCAAGTGCAGGCTATGGCTCACGAAGGCCATGATATGGCGGCGATGGAGGCTGCATCAGATGATGGAGCGGCTACAAAGTCTCGAACGCACATTTGCCCGCCTGATGGCTGTGATATTTGTGACGGAAAAAATTGCTCACAGTGTTCCCCCTTTCAATATAGCGCCATTGTTCAGCAAGGTCCTATATTCATAAAAGATCTTCGCCTTGCTTTACCTGAGCTTGCTGCAGTGCAGGCTTTTATTATATCCATCGATCAATGGCGCATGCCACCCGGACGGGCCCCACCTCAAAATTTTTAACATCACAAAATTTAAGTATTTTCGCCTACAAAGGCGAACCCTCGTGTGTTAAAGGAATTTTTTAAAATGAAGATACAACTATGTGCCAGCTTACTGGTGCTGAGCTCTGCTATGGCAGCCCACGCCGAAGCAGAAACTATGATAAACATAGACCAAGAGAAAATTGAAGAAATCATTGTCACAGCCTATCCTGTGATGGTGAAAAACTCAGCAACGCCTGTTGAGCGACCGCCAGCTGCAGATGGTGCGGATTTTCTTCGCGCAATCCCCGGTGTTTCTGTTGGTCGTTTTGGCGGTCATTCACTCGAGCCATACATTCGTGGCATGAGTCAAACACAGCTTACTGTCTTACATGATGGTGCTCTGCAAATGGGCTCTGGCCCCAACCGCATGGATACACCATCGACCTATGCTACTATCGATCTGATTGATCGTGTAATAGTGCACCGTGGGTTTCAATCTGTACTTAATGGCCCAGGCGCTGTTGGCGGAACCATACTTTATGAACGTGTTATTCCGACCTATAGTGATGTGCTTTGGACTAACGCCAAGGTTGGTACGGCATATGAGAGCAACGGCAATGTCGAGCGCATATTTGGCCGCGCCAGTGCTGGCAAGGGTTCGCTTGCTATCGAAGGTTGGTATTCGTTGCACAGTGCCGATAATTACACGGATGGTGCTGGAAAAGAAGTTCGCTCAGCCTTTAAAGATCGTGCTGCGGGTGTAGCCCTCACCCTGATGGATCAAACGGGTTCTTATTTGCAAGCGACCTACGGCTGGAACAAAATGGAAGATGCGCTTTTCCCTGGCGCTGGCATGGATAGTCTTTTGTCTGGCGGCGATACGCTGACGATCAAGGGACTATTAGCTACTGATGGAAAAATCATTCAAGAGGTGCGGTTGACAGCTTCCTACGCTGATACCAATCATGTGATGAATAATTTTAGCCACCGTGTGACTACGGCTATGCTGGCTGAATCTAGGACTACTAGCAAAAGTTATAATGCTGAATTAGAGATGGATATTCAAATATGTGGCGAACTTTCAACGGTAGCGGCTAATTACCGCAACATAAACAATGATGGTTCACGCTTTGGCGGGATGATGCCTGATATGCTGAGCCAAACCACAACAATTTTGTGGCCTGATATTACCGCAGAGCAATATGGTTTAGCCTTTGAACAAAAGCGCGCAGTCTTAAATGATGTGGACCTAACCATTGGTCTGCGTAGTGACTGGACCAAAGTCACATTCGCTAGGCAAGGTGAGGTTCCAGAGATGGGCATGATGCCGATGAGCGCGAATATGCTGTATCAGATGTATTATGGTATAATGGCTAGTGATCAATCTGAGCATCTTCTGTCTGGTCTGATTAAAGTGGAATGGCATTTGAATGACGGTACAACGCTTTATGCAGGGCTAAATCATGCGGGCAGAACAGCCGATTCCACCGAGCGCGGTATGGCTAATGTGATGATGATGGGCGGCATAAATAGTAGCTGGATTGGTAATCCGTCGCTCGCGCCTGAAAAACATAGTCAGTTTGAGTTTGGCTTTTTAAAGTCTACATCTGTTTGGTCTCTAGGGTTTTCAGCCTTTTATGATCACATTGATGATTACATTTTACGCGATAGCGCTCGCGGACAAAGCGGTATATTCGTTACCGCTCCGATGGCTGATGTTTACCGCAATATCAACGCCGAACTGATGGGTTTTGAGGCGCAAGTTAGCTGGCAAATATCAGATGCTTTCAGCTTTCACGGTGACGCAGCTTATACACGCGGCAAAGACCTAGACCGCAGCGCACCACTGGCGCAAATTCCGCCGCTACAGGGCAGTATCGCACTTAATTATGTACGGGATGCCTTTAAGCTCAATACGGCCATGCGTTATGCTATGAAGCAAACACGGGTAGATATGAATGCTATGATGGGCACAGGACGAGATCCACGCGAGACCCCATCCTACGCAGTTTTTGATGTGATTGCTCATTATAAACTTGGTGAGTTTATTCGCTTGCAAGCAGGGGTACAAAACTTGCTCGATAAACAGTATGCTGACCATTTGAGTCGTTCGAACTTGCTAGACGCAACTGAGATTCAGGTCAATGAGCCGGGACGGTCTTTTTACGCCAAGCTTGTGGCTAACTTCTAGCAGACTTTGAAAAGCTAATGATAGTCTGGTGAGCCTGCGGGCTCACCAGAGAGACTAGGGCAAACCGGTTTTGCTCACTGATGTGTTTTGTAAAGTTGCATAAGATCATGGAGTTTTCCCTATTCTTTCAAAGAGCCAAGGGGTGATGGCTCGCAGCCTGTTTTTTGAACGGTCCAACTGCTATTACTGAGCTTCCATTCGCCATCAACTTTTAAAAGATCAATTGCGTCCGTGCCGCAATGAGAAAATTTACCATCGATATGGAAATCATAAGGTGCCCAAAAAACGGCGATGTGGTCCGTGATAAGCACAGTCGGTGCCCAATACCGTTCCGTGAGTTTTTCTGGCCCCCAATTGGCGGGGTCCATATCATAGCTTTGCGGCCTTGCGCGTAGAGACCAGTGGCCATCACTCTGCTCTCGAACAGAATAGGTCATGGAGTCGTGCAGAGCGATTTTTGTCATCAGTTTAGCGCTGCTCGTATTCACTGCCTCAAAAAACAAATTCACCACCTTCATGACGGCATCATGTTCTGGATGTTTGTCTCTCGCGGACTTTGTGGCTGGAGCTTTTGGGTCTTGGACTTGGGCTAAAATAGGGCCCGATACAATGAAAATCAAAATTATGCATAATGTGCGAATAAACATAAACTTCTCCCCAGAATTTTAGCAATACTACACGGGAAGAGTATTTCAGTCCAGTTTTGTTCTGCTAAGCGCAAACTAAGCTTAAAATGGACTGAATATTTTTGTTATGGAGTCTGCCAAAACAACGTACTTTCATCCGTATGTTCAAATAGTTTGCCGTAAATATCTACGAGGGTTGTTTGTGAGTAGGACATCTGCTCATCCCCTATAATTATTTTTTGGTGAAACTCTTTTGTAAGGGCATTATTTAGCATAAATTGTGACTGAATGATTGGCCAGTTTTCATCACCTGAAGTTGCCGAGACTTGCAAGATGAAGTTGCCGTCTGAAGTTGTTTCTCCATTATATTTTCCGCCTGCGAGGAGGCAGAGACCACGTGGAATAGTTAGGGAGTGCATGATCATTCTATTCGCTGCATCCCACATCCAATAGCCTGTTTCATCATGTAATAGTTTGTCATCTGTCGAGCGGTGCACAACTTGACGGTAATGAATAGCCGCCAACTCCTGCGATTCAGCGTTCGTGACATCACCAATGGCTGTGAAGGTGATTGTTTCATGATAAGGATTATTTTCGACACCATCCGGATCTGGTGCTATATCTGTACCATTGATACCACTCCATCTACCAATTAATTCTGTCAGTGGGCCATAGTCGATTACATTGTCATCGTTCATCATTTTCCCTCACTACTAGTGGTAGTATAGCATAAATTTTTTCTCAAGGCATAGTCACTCTTTACAAATACACAGCTTTGCCTATTGTCTAACGGAATTTTGTATTTAGTAGTGAGTTAGGGGAAAAATATTGCCACTATCGTCAAATGATTTTTATATTGTACCCGATCTTATCCGTAAGCATGCCAAGGCACAAGCTAGCAGGACGGCGCTCATTGATGGTGATACAATATTTTCCTACAATGAACTAGATAGCCAAATGGACTGTGTTGCTGCGGCTTTGCAACAAGCTGGGCTTAAAGTTGGCGAGAGCATTGCGCTTTGTGGTGTTAATAGTGTGCCTTACGTTGTGCTTTTTTTAGGCGCCCTTCGTGCAGGCATTGCCCCAGCGCTCATTGCCCCGTCGTCTACAGCGGACTCAATTGCTACAATGACACAAAACAGCCAAGCGAAATTACTGTTTCTTGATGAAGATTTAAGCACAAATGTCACGCCGCTTATTGATGATACTGTTAAGATCATACCACTGACAACAAAAGCTGTTGGCGCTTGGTATGCCTCTGCTCCACAGCAGCCAGAGACCGTGACTATTGAGCGAGATTTGCCCTTTAATATCATTTATTCGTCGGGCACAACTGGTGCACCTAAAGGTATTGTGCAAAGCCACGGAATGCGCAGTGAACATATTGACCGCGCAGGCGTTGTCTTCGGTTATGGGCCGTCGTCAGTGACGCTGATCGCAACACCGCTTTATTCAAATACCACTCTTGTCAGTTTCATCCCCGCCATTGCTCTTGGAGGTGCGATTGTTATCGCGGGTAAATTTAACGCGGCTAATTATATTAGACTTGCGAGCCTTCACCGCGCGACCCATGCCATGTTGGTGCCAGTACAATATAAACGCATCATGGCGCTGGCCGACTTTGAAGAGTATGACCTCAATAGTTTTCTGGTAAAATTTTGCACTAGCGCGCCTTTTGCGTCTGGACTGAAGGCGGACATTGTCAAGCGCTGGCCCGGAGGTTTGATCGAATTTTACGGTATGACAGAAGGTGGCGGCACTTGTGTTCTTGCGGCACACTTATTTCCTGAAAAGCTTCACACCGTTGGTACACCTGCCGAAGGACATGATATTCGCCTCATTGATGATGAAGGCAAAGAAGTTGGCCCCGGCGAGGTTGGCGAGGTTGTTGGCAGCTCCAACGCAATGATGAAGGGCTATCACGGTCAGCCTGAAAAAACCCGAGAAAGCGAGTGGTACGACCCTAGTGGCAAGCGCTTCATTCGCACGGGCGATGTTGGAATATTTGACGAAGACGGATTCCTCACGCTGATGGATCGTAAAAAAGATATGATCATATCCGGTGGATTTAATATTTATCCGAGCGACTTGGAGGCTGAGCTGATTACTCACGAGGCTATCGCCGATGTGGCGGTCATCGGTGTACCAAGTGAAGATTGGGGTGAAACGCCTGTGGCAGTCGTTGTAAAAGCAGATGGCGCCATAGTTGACGCTGAAGCTATTAAAAGTTGGCTATCGGAGCGCGTAGGCAAAACGCAGCGGCTGCATGATGTTATATTTATCGACGAGTTACCACGTAGTGCTATTGGCAAAGTGCTCAAACGTGAATTGCGGGATAATTATATCGGAAAATAACTTAAAGGAGATGATAAGAGATGAAATATTTTGCAGCCGTACTGGTAAGTATAAGTCTTCTTATAGTTTTTTCTACTGGCGTTTGGTCAGAAGATGAAAGTGCTGAGGTTATGATGATTGGGACTTTTCATTTCAGCAGTCCCGGCAGCGATATGGTGAAGATCAAGCATCTTGATGTTATGGATGGCCCGTCGCAAAGCTATCTTGAAGCATTGACGGGACGAATTGTTGCAAACTACAAACCAACACTTATTCTCTTGGAATATAATCCTGAAAATGATGCGCAAATGCAAGAGCAGTATAAGGCCTATCAGGCTGGCACATATAGCTTAGGTGTGAATGAGAATTACCAATTGGGATTTCGCCTTGGTGTGGCGGCTGGTAATGTTCCGATTGCGTCTTATGATGAACGCGGGATAAACTGGGAAGCCGAAGCTTTGTTTGAAGTTTTGCCAACCACCGCGCCTGAAATTAATGAAGCCTTGGAAAAGCTTCTTGCAAAAATAACGCAAGAAAGCCAAGAAGCACATCAAACGCTTGACTTAAAAGCACTATTAATGCGCGCGAATGATTCAGATGAAGATCGCCTGAACAAGAGTATTTATATTTTGACCAACTCTGTGTCGAGCGAAGGAAAATATGAAGGGGCCACGGCTTCTTCGAGTTGGTGGCACAGAAACTTTCGCATGTATGCCAAGATTCAGCAAAGGGCAAAAGCCGGCGAGCACATTATAGTGATAGGTGGGCAAGGCCACATGGCTATTTTGAAAGACTTTCTAGCGCTTGATCCCAACCTAAAAGCGGTTGATGTTCGAGACTATTTCTAAAGAGCTATATCTTTTTTACGAACTCGGACTTAAGGCTCATAGCGCCGATGCCGGGGATTTTGCAATCAATGTCGTGGTCGCCGCCGACCAGACGGATGCCTTTAACCTTGGTGCCGACTTTGACAACTAGCGATGAGCCTTTCACTTTTAGGTCTTTGATTACCGTAACCGTATCGCCGTCAGCCAGTGGTGTGCCATTGGCGTCACATATTTGTGCATCAGCCTCACCAGCATTTGCGATACCACTTGCTGACCACTCATGGGCACATTCGGGGCAAACAAGCATGGCACCATCTTCATAAGTATAGATAGAGTCACACTTCGGGCAGGCGGGCAGTTCACTCATCATTCGTCCTTTCAATTGCTTTTGACTCTATAGAGAGTGCAAGCGCTATGATCAAAAGAAAAATAAACAACAAATCGAATAGGTTGCCACTCTTATGATTATTGCGAGGACTACTGAGGAGGGTCAACCAGCCCAGTGCGTGAGCCATTGACTCTGAACCAGCCTGCAATGGAGAGTCTTTCGCAATTTGTGGCTAAGACTTCATGGGGAAAGTCTTCGCTTAAAAAGACGACCAACGTACCAAATTCGGGCGCGACTTTAAGAGGCGTGTCTTCGTCAAGTCCCGTATATAACATCAGTTCTCCTGCATCGGCGGCTTTCCAGTCACGATTAAAATAAACGACAACCGAAACTATTCTATTATCTTCACCCTTAAAGGCATCTTGGTGTTTTTTATAAAAAGCACCTTTTTTGTACCGAGCAAAGTGGCTTTCAAAAGAAAATAGACCAAGGTATAGATGCCGGTTCAAATAGGACTGCATCGAGGCGGTCCAGTTGAGCCAAGCGGCCCCTGCTAGGGTCTCACCGTTAATCCACGAAATTTCATCAGTTCGAATGTGTGTATTTATATGCAGGGTATTCTTACGGCCGATCCTTGCTTTTTTAAATTTAGATTTTGGTCTTTTTTGGAGTTGAGCCCACAGCAGCTGGCCAAGTTCGTAAGGCAGGGCATTTGTGTGAATGCTATAGCCATTTTCAAAGATATTTCTGGCCATCCCCTCAAACAAAGGAAGATTGTCTAGGTCAACAGAACTCAAAGAGCTCTCAATATATGTGGTCATATTTTTGCATAATAAAGTAAGGCTGGCATGCTAGTGCGTCCTGATGGAAAGTTTTAGAACCAAAATTATCTCTAAAATACGGCTAGCCCCTGTATGAACCAAGGGTTGGTTCATACAGGGGCTTATCAGCACAATAGCACGCTTTTTATTATGTCATGCAATATTTATCTATTTTCTATAATCAAGCGGTGGTTTTCTGTCACCGAGTAAAGCTTCATATTTGAAGTCCGCGCCTCGGCGCTCATTAAATTCAGCAATAGCTTTGTTGCGCAAATCTTCATTTTCATAAAGTTCCTGTGCCATCATGGCTAACCCCTTGGCGGCCATATATGCGCCTTTAAAACCAATGGACGTGCCACTTGCGGCAACCGCTTGCCATGAATGCGGGTTTCTTGCGGCACATGCTCGCGCATCATATTGACCATGGCATCCATAGATTCGACCCCGTCCAGCGCTGAGCGCGCATTTTCAGGTGCCGCTGCTGCGTGGGCAGAAACACCGTAGAAACGGAATTTAGCTGAGCGATTGGCGAGCGTGGTTCTGGCAGATGCTGAATTTCTGTCGCTCGGATGCCAATGCAGAACAAAGTCCACATCTTTAAACAGGCCCTCGCGTACCATATATACCTTGCCACTACCGCCTTCTTCAGCTGGTGTGCCAAGTAAGCGTATAGTGCCCTTCGTGCCCGTGCGTTTAAGCCAGTTTTTAACGGCTACCGCCGCTTCCACTGAGCCTGCGCCAAACAGGTTGTGACCACAAGCCTGACCAGCTCCTTTGCCCTCAATGGGATTGCGCGTTGGTGACGTGTCCTGATTAATACCCGGTAAGGCATCGAATTCTGCCAAGATAGCGATCACTGGGCCGCCGTGGCCGTAACTAGCTTCAAAGGCTGTGGGGATGCCTGCGACACCGGCTTTTATTGCAAAACCTTCGTGGGCGAGATGCTCTTGCAGGAGCGTGCTGCTTTTGGTTTCCTGATAACCGACCTCGGCAAAATCCCAGAGTGATTTGGCAATCGATGCAACTTCATCATAACGACCATCAAGGTCGGCAAGCACGCTATCTTGAGCGGCTGTAACAGGTGATAGTGACATCATAACGGCTGACGCACTGATGATTATTTTGTTGAAAACTGACATTTATATCCCCTATTTAAATCATATTTATAGTATCCTAGTGATTGCTACTTATGAGTCAAACATTAGATGACATATGCAGTGTTGATCACTTTCCTAGCGCTGATGAATTGTTGCCGACCAAATTCTTGAAACCAAACGCAATGTGTATGTTAGGCGCACGCAAATAGCAATTAAGACTATGAGAGCAAAGTAGCCCGTGTCACGGCTTATGATCAACCATAGACCCGCCGCAATGAAAATCACAACGGACAAAGCCCTCTTCATTAAGTCGAGTTTTGTTGCTGGCGAAGCGTTATTAAAGGCAGGCAGATTATGCTCATCTTTACGCGCACGCTTTAATGTCTTTTGGCTTATAAATATGAGTAGCCCTAAGAGCACGGCCAAAACTATTGTCCATTCTCCCAGTTTCTCAGGTTCTGCCAAATCAATCATCAGCAGTTCAATCAGGCCAACAAAAAAGGGCAATATCGTATCGGCTAATGTCGGTGTAACCCGAAAGCGCATCAGCAAATCAACATAGAGCAACCAAATTAAGATAAGGAGCTCAAAACTTAAGCCAATTTGCAGCCAGCCTAGAAGGAATGCCCATGAGACTTCGTGAAGATGGAGGCTATCGTGCATTTTATGCCATATTTCTTCAAGGGCTATTGCCTGAACAATGCTCAAAAGGGTTAGCAGAATGGAGGGAAAATTCTCTCTTGCACGATTTTTAATGTCCATCTAACACACTCCTGATAATCAAATTGTTCGCCCTTTTCGAGGCCGTCTTTTTTCAATTGAAAGCATAGACTTCGATAAGGTCCTGCCCAAAAAAGGGGAACCCCTCCGTAGTGTCGCAGGAAACAGTAGCATACTCACCTTAGCAGAGACAGTGCTTTGCAAAAGCCTGTTTATCCCATTAGAATATAACTTCCAAAATTCTGTGATGGCTGATGAAACCTGCTTTAGCTATAGCTTTTTGGGCAGCAATATTATCACTCTCCGTAGAACATATGGCTCTCAATCCCAGCTCTTTGCAATTTTGAAGCAGGTTCAATAGAATGTTAGTTGCAATGCCTTTCCCACGGTGAGTATCTAAGACCACCATGCCGACATCAGCATAGGGTCTTTGTGTATCGCTGGGCCGACATTCGCCTGCAGCAATTAGGAGCGTGTCCTGCCATAGGCCAAAAAGCTTTTCGCCCTTTATCAGATCCTCGTAATAACTATAGAGCCAATTTGGGTCAGCGCCGAGGGTGGTGATGCCAAAATCAACAGCAATTTGCAATTCATCATGTTCGATTAGTCTGAAGTGTGTCTGTGTCGGGAAGCGCGCTTTGTGCAACTTGGTGTTCTGATCAATATGATACTGTAGGGCGTTAACAATTGTGGATTTTTGATGATCCATACATAGAGACAAATACTGGAATTCACTTGTGCTGACTATGGCACCTGTGATTTTTAATTCAGTTATAATCTGGTTAAATATTTGTCGAACATCGTGGGCGCTCGTAACAGAAAACTGTACAAGCTTTTGCTCGTCATTAATTACGCAATAGCCAATGACTTTATCTTCGCAGCGTATGGAATAATGCTCTGCCATATCTATGAAGCACTCCCACATTCCGTCGAGCGGGAAATCTAACTGTTGAACATGCTGCTGCTTTAGAGTGTCGAGATCACGCGCTGTCATTGTTGTGAAGGTGCACTGAATCATTTGCCTAAGCCCTTATAGTTTTTGAAGAGTTCTTCAAGCATTTCATCGAGTGGAAAATCTTTAAAAACGGAGAGATAATGCAAAGCAATACCATCAAGCTCACATATAAAGCGCCTTGCTGTGAGGTTGGTATTGCTGGCACCAGCACCGATAAACATCTTCTCAGTATCGTGTAACAGGTGCGCTGCCCTTGTTTGAAACGGGACCTGTATAATTTTCTTTAAATCAGGCTGAAAAAGTAAGCCCATTTGAAAGCAGAGATAGCTTTTTTTTGTTTTTAACATAAGGCCATATTGATCAAGAAAGACACGTAGTATCTTTTGGTAGCCTCCATCGCCAGACATATTGGAGGCGACATCAAACATGTCTTGGCTTGCTTGATCGATGATAGCCAAAAGTAAAGAGTCTTTACTTTTAAAATAATTATACATTAGTCCCTTTGAGACATTTGCAGCCTCAGCAATTTGACTTGTCGAAGTGGTGTGAAAACCATGCTCTACAAATAGCTGCACTGCTGCTTGCACTATTTTATCTTTTCCGAATTGTGGTCGCATATTAGTCTGCCTTAAAAACGTATGTAATGACTGACTGATCAGTCAATTAAAATATGCATATCATATGAATTTTCTATGTCAATGGAAAGTATGTGGGGAGGAAAATTAAAAGTTGATAGCCTCAAATAGTCTAAAAAATAAGATGCTATGGATCATTTTGATATCACTTGCTCAGATTAAACTTGAAGCGCTTGAACATAACTGATTAATTCATTCAGTGAATAAAATGTTTTGAAATCAGGAGGTCTGCATGTCAGGGGTTATAGGTCGGGTTGCGTTGATAACAGGTGCAGGCAGCGCTGATGGGATTGGTTTTGCAACAGCAAAGTTACTATATGAAGCGGGAGCGAAAGTTTCCATCACCTCTACCACGGACCGTATATTTGACAGGTTAGCCGAGCTGGGCGGCGGCCAGGGCAAGACATTTGCTAAACCAGCAGACCTAACAAAAACTAACGAGGTCGCAGCCTTAATAACCGATATTGAAGCGAACCTCGGCCCGATAGACATTGTTGTCAATAATGCTGGCATGGTTCAAGTGGGTCGGGATGAGAGTGCAGGGCAGCTGTCGCAAATGAGTGACGAGAGTTGGGCCTATGGTTTGGATATCAATCTGACAAGCGCTTTTTATGTTAGTCGCGCAGCACTTGGTGGCATGATAAAACGCAACTATGGCCGCATCATTCATATGTCTTCGGTCACAGGCCCCGTTGTTGGTATAGCGGGTAGTTCAGTTTATGCTGCGGCTAAAGCGGGCATGATGGGCATGGCGCGGTCATTGGCGATCGAGGTTGGGCAGCACAATATCACCGTCAATTGTATTGGGCCGGGCTGGATCAAAACGGGCTCAAGTGACGAGGCTGAAATAACCGCGGGCAAACATACGCCTGTCGGCAGGCCCGGCACACCAGAGGAGGTTGGTCACGCTGCTCTCTTTCTCGCCAGCGCCGAAGCAAGCTATATCACAGGTCAGCTGTTGGTGGTTGATGGCGGCAATACAATTCAGGAATATAAAGTCGGTCTGTAGGCTTTGCTGGAGGGTGAGGGGTGGGCTGAATATGGTACCGCTTTTTCTTCCACGACCATAAATTACTCTTTAGTAGCAAAAGCCTTCCCAAAACTGTGACTTGATGCTTATATTAAGCGGGGCAGTCTAACTTCGAGCGAGTCAAAACTGTGACAGAGGGAATATCTATGACGAGCATACAACAAACACACTACCGCGCCTGCAACTTATGTGAAGCATTATGCGGTTTGGAAATTTGTACTCAAGGTGACAAGATTATATCCATTAAAGGGGATAAAGCGGACCCTTTTAGCCAAGGACATATTTGCCCCAAGGCCACAGCCATGCAAGATTTGCAAGAAGACCCAGATCGTTTGATTAAACCAGTTAAGCGCATTGGCGAAAATTGGCAGGAAATTTCATGGCAAGAAGCCTTTGACATTGTCGCAGATAAAATAACAAACATTCAGGACCTAAAAGGCAATAATGCAGTTGGCGTATTTGCAGGAAATCCAAATGTTCATAACTATGGTAGCATGACCCATGGCAGTGCCTTAAGGCGCATGATGAACACTCAAAATAATTTTTCGGCAACATCGCTCGATCAATTGCCGCATCAACTGGTCTCTCATGCCATGTACGGCCATCAGTTTTTAATAGCTGTTCCTGATATTGATCGTACAAAGTATATGCTGATTATTGGTGGAAACCCGCTTGTCTCAAATGGCAGTATGATGACTGTTCCTAATGTCAAAAAACGACTAAAAGCCCTTCAGGATCGCGGTGGCAAATTTGTTGTTATAGATCCCCGTAAAACTGAGACAGCAAGAATGGCCGACGAGCACCATTTTATCCGCCCTAGCAGCGATGCCTTCCTGTTGCTTGCAATGATAAACTGTATTTTTGATGATGATTTGGTCAATACCGCCCACGTTACAAATTTGATTTCCGGTCTTGATGCCGTCAAACAAGCAGTCGCTTCCTTCACACCCGAAACTGCTGAAATACAGACAGGTATAGCGGCAAAAACTATTCGCAAACTTGCCCGCGACATGGTCAAGACAGATGGTGCAGTCTGTTATGGGCGCATGGGGGTTTCAACGCAATCTTACGGCACTCTTTGCCAGTGGGCTATACAGGTTATTAATATTCTGTCAGGTAACTTTGATGTTTTAGGCGGAGCGATAGTGTCTACACCCGCTTTTGGTAACATCACGACGGCGGATAAAGGAAGAGGGAGTTATGCAAGAAACCATAGCCGCGTGAGTGGTTTGCCCGCTTTTAGCGGGGAGTTTCCAACAGTTACCCTTGCAGAAGAAATTTTAACCCCAGGCGAGGGGCAAATACGAGCTCTCGTAACTCTGGCTGGCAACCCCGTGCTATCAGCGCCTAATAGCAAACTTATAGAAAAGGCTTTAAGTGATTTGGATTTTATGGTTTCCATAGATATCTATATCAATGAGACCACTCGTTTTGCCGATATTATCTTACCGCCGACAGGGCCTCTTGAGCATGATCACTATGATATTTCGTTTAACCGGCTTGCTGTGCGTAATATCACCCGTTACAACGCTCCGGTTTTTTCACCGAAAGAGGGCAGCAAACACGACTGGCAGATTATGAATGAGCTTGGTCAAGCAATTGCTGCCAAAAAAGGCATTGCCGCCAAACCTCTTCCCTCGCCGGACCAGATTGTAGACTTTGGTATTCAGCATGGCCCTTACGGCGCACAAAGTGGTGGAGCATTAGAGCTGACCTTAGAAAAAGTGAAACAACATCCGCATGGATTGGATTTAGGCCCCTTAGTGCCAGGGTTTGCAGAACGCCTAGTCGGCCAAGGCGAAGGTATCACTCTAGATGTAGCTTTTATTTTAAAAGACATAGAGCGCTTAAAAGCATCACAAAATGATGGTGGCAGGGAGGGTCTGATTTTGATTGGACGACGCGACATCCGCACCAATAATTCATGGATGCATAACAGCCCTCGCCTTGTCAAAGGCCCCGCTCGCTGGCATTTATTTATGCATCCTGAGGATATGATAAAACGCAAAATTGTCGATCAAAGCCGAGTAAAAATCTCCTCTAGGGTGGGCGACGTTATAACGACCGTGTCAGCAACTGATGACTTGATGCTGGGTGTTGTAAGCCTGCCGCATGGATGGGGCCATGATCGTAGAGGCGTAAAATTGAAAGTGGCAACCGCGCAACAGGGTGTTAACTGTAATGATTTAACAGATGAAACGCTCTTTGATGCGATTAGCGGCAACGCAGCACTTAATAGTTCGGTCGTCACCGTGACATCTGAGTAGGCGATCACGGGGCAACCAGATCAGGATTTGAGGGATATGTAATAAAAAACACGGGCAGAAAAATCTAACCCGTGTTTTAAAAATTCTAAAGAAAGTAGCTTAGTTTAAGCAGACTTTAGATCACAAGCTGATAGCTTGCCTTTTTGCTCTTCAACTTCATACGTGATCTTTTGACCATCGTTCAAGCCAGAAAGGCCAGCTTTTTCAACAGCACTAATGTGTACGAACACATCGTTGCCGCCGTTATCAGGCTCGATAAAACCAAAACCTTTTGTGCCGTTAAACCATTTTACTGTACCAGATGCCATGTTATTTTCCTTGTGCAAATGTTGGTGTTTCATTCAACCACAATGGCGTGATTGAATTTGGGGGCTTGATATTGACTTACGTCTATGACCCTCAAGTGAACCTAATCATTGCGAAGGAGAAGCGGCTGTATTAATCAAACGTTTGTCTCCTAGACACTATTTTAGCGGCCAAGTCAACTATATTGACAACTATGTGTAGTCTTCTTGCACATCGATGCTAAATGAGGCGATGGGGAATTTGTATTTTGGCTGAAGCGGGCCAGTGATTTGGATAAGGCCTTTATCGACAATCGCGCTAAAAATTTTATATTAAATAGTGGTGGTCCCAGGTGGATTCGAACCACCGGCCCCCTCATTAGGAATGAGGTGCTCTATCCGGCTGAGCTATGGAACCACTCAAAAGGAGCCGCTTTGTAGCATAAGAGTTTAGTCTAATCAATCCGTGCAGAGCAATTCTTTGACGTAATTTTTTTGTCGCTTTATTTAGTGCCTTTAGAGCAAATTTCTTCCTTGCACTTTCTGCCAGCTATTAGCACACTCATGCTATGATCAGGGAGATGCTCACATATATAGGCTCAAGCGCAGCGCCGGGTGCACGGCGTGCGGGGTTGGTGCGCGAGTGCGTGGCGATCACTGCGCGGCACAAGCGAAATGCTAGTGCTTGGCAGTCCCACCTTGAGCATTGCAAGCGCCATATCACTCAAGCCTTAAAGCGGGCTGACCCCTCTAAACCTGTTTTGGTGTTGGGCGCTGGGCCCTGTCTTGACTTGCCACTTGAGGCACTCGCGGCCCATCCTGCGGGGGCTGTGCTGGTTGACGCTGTCTTTTTGCCCGCTACCAAAAAGCTTATCGCCAAATATCCGAATTTGAAATTTGTCTTATCAGATATTACAGGCCTTTTGGCTGGAGCTGATGAGGCGAAAGAGATGTCTGCTCTTGCTCCGATCGATACTGCGGGCTATGGCCTGATACTCTCGGTCAATATACTTTCTCAGCTACCACTTGCTTTTGTGTCTGTCCCGCCAGAGGGTGAAAATGAAAAAGCGATTATGCAAAAAATTCAGTGCGCGCATGTAAACGCGCTTAGTAAAAGTGGTGTGGCTTGCCTGATAATAAGTGACTATAATGCAAAAGTCATGGCGTCGGGTAGAAGAAAAGACTATAATACTATAGAATCAATCATGTTTAATACTCAATCCATTGATAACTGGACATGGCAGGTAGCGCCCTTGGGGGAATTGGGCGCAAAAAGGGAGCTGTCTTTAACCGTTGGGGCATGGCAGTTGAATTGGGAGCTATAATATGATTGAGATAGTGATTATTCCCGTTCTTGCGGATAATTATCTGTTTTTGCTTCATTCGGCAGGAGCAACGGCGGTTGTTGACCCTGCGGTCGATGATGTTGTGCTCGATGCAATTAGTTCTCGAGGCTGGACACTTACCCATATATTAAACACCCATCATCACTGGGACCATACGGGTGCGAACCTGTCTCTTAAGGAAAAAACGGGCTGCACAATCATTGGCCCCAAAGATGAGCTGGATGCTATCCCGGGTATTGATAGGGCCGTGGGTGGTGGTGAAACTGTTACGGTTGGCGGCGTGGTAGCGAGCATCATTGATGTACCAGGTCATACAAAAGGCCATATAGCCTATCACTTTGCGGCAGACCGAGCGCTTTTTTGCGGTGATGCTCTCTTTGCTATGGGCTGTGGACGTCTTTTTGAAGGGACTGCGGCACAAATGTATAGTAGTCTGCAAAGATTAATGGCCCTTCCAGACGAAACACATGTTTACTGCGCCCACGAATATACACAATCAAATGGTGAGTTTGCTCTATCGTTAGAGCCTAACAATGTCATTCTACAAAAAAGAATGGATAATGTGGTAACCTTGAGGGAGCGTGGTAAGCCGACTATCCCGTCGACCATTGGCATTGAAAAAGCTACCAACCCTTTTCTTCGCACCGACAGTTATGAAATAAGAGCCACGATGGGAATGGCGGGCGCTGATTGTTTATCCGTCTTTGCGAACATTCGTAAAAGAAAAGATAGTTTCTAATAATTCCTAATCCTACAAAGATATAAAATTGTTCTTTTTACATTAGATAGTGTTTATAGATACGCATTCTATTGAAATTATATAAATAGAATATTTTTCTATAAAATGTTATATTAACAACATAATATACTTTATTAGTTTAAATTTAATCAATATAAGAAATATTTTTCTAATCAATGGCATAAATTTTCTTGTTTGTGCAAAGATTTTCTATTTTATATGGTGCACTCCTATCAATGGTTTTGAGTGCCCCAATATTGAATGGAGATATACGATGCCTGATCATGCTGAAATTTTCGATGGTGTTAGTGGAAACACTCAAACTCGTGGCCGTGTTGCACTTGTGGGCGCGGGTCCTGGAGACCCTGATCTATTAACACTTAAGGCGCATCGCCTTATATGCACTGCAGATGTAATTCTTTATGATCGTTTGGTATCAAGTGGAGTGCTTGCTCATGCGCACACTAACGCCGAACTTATCTATGTTGGCAAAGAGCAGAGCAATCATGGTATAGGCCAACGCGGCATCGAAAAATTACTTTTAAGCCATGTTCGTGCGGGCAAGTTGGTTGTGCGCCTCAAAGGCGGTGATCCCCTGTTATTTGCGCGCGCAGGCGAAGAACTTACCACGCTAAGACAACATGGCGTTGAAGTAGAGGTGGTGCCGGGCATTACTGCGCTTTCAGGTATTGCCGCTGCGGCGCAAATCCCACTGACTGACCGTAGGCTCGCTGATGCTCTAACAATCATCGCGGGCCAACGAGAGGGTGGAGAAAAACAAGACTTTAGAGGTCTCGGAGGTTCTGGGCGTACCCTTGCCATTTATATGGGGCTGAAAGGTGTGGATCAAACCACCGAAGATCTCATTAATGACGGCGTGAATGCTTCAACACCTATCGCAATCATTGAAAATGGCACACGCCCGGGTGAGCGTAGATTTTTTGGCAGGCTGGATGAATTGGCGGGTCTTGTTGCCTTGCATGCTATCAAATCTCCTGCACTGATTATCGTTGGTGATGTTGTGCTGCAAGCGATCGACTTGAGAGTTACTGCACCTTATGCGGCTGCGGCTTAACGGATAACATCATGGCAAAAGATACAATAAAATTTCCACAAATTCTCATTGCTAACCGATTGGACGATGGCCTTATAGTATGGTTAAGCGAGGCTGGGAAATGGACAGGACTCAATAAGCCCCCGCAAAAACTGCAAGATAGCCCAAGCTTACAACGGGCCCTGTCCCGCGCTCAAAAAGATGAAGAAAACAATCTCATCATTGGCCCTATCGCCATACCAGTGTCAGTGGATTTAGTGCCGGAGCTGCCAAAACATAAAATTTTGCTGAGCGGGCCGACAGTGCGCCGTGATCTCGGTTGGCAAGCCGAGACATTTGAGGAGATATCCCATGTATCGCTATGATGCTTATGATCAAACGCTCGTTGATACCCGTGTTGAAGAGTTCCGTGATCAAGTGGCTAGACGTTTGAGTGGAGCCCTTAGTGAAGAAGAATTTCGCCCGTTACGCTTGATGAATGGCCTTTATTTGCAGCTTCATGCTTATATGCTTCGTGTTGCCATTCCATACGGCACGCTAAATACTAATCAAATGCGGCAACTGGCTTACATCGCCCGTACCTATGATAAAGGTTATGGACATTTTACAACGCGGCAAAATATCCAGTATAATTGGCCAAAACTTGTTGATGTGCCAGATATTTTGGCTGATCTTGCTGAGGTTGAGATGCATGCTATACAGACTAGCGGCAATGTTATTAGGAATGTAACGTCTGATCATTTTGCTGGTGTCGCAATTGATGAAGTTGCTGACCCAAGGCCATATGGCGAACTAATTCGGCAGTGGTCAAGCTTTCACCCTGAATTTTCATTTCTACCGAGAAAGTTTAAAATAGCCATTACAGGAGCAGAGCGAGATCGTGCGGCGGTAAAATGGCATGACATTGGCATTGTACTTTATAAGGATGTGAGTGATGCTTTGGCCTTTCGTATCATTGTTGGCGGAGGCATGGGTCGTACACCCCGTATCGGACGCACGTTGCGTGAGAATCTACCAGAAAGTGAATTGTTAGGGTATTTAGAAGCAATTCTCCGGACCTATAACGCGCACGGTCGCCGTGATAATAAATATAAAGCGCGGATTAAAATTTTAGTTGATGCGCTTGGTATTGATGTCTTTAGGCGGGAAGTTGAAGCTGAATGGCAGGCGATGGACAAGGGCATTATTGATAGTGGACAAGACGAACTTCGTCGCCTTAAACAATTTTTTACAGCTCCACCACTAACCGTTAAATCCGATGTTTTGCCGGTAAGTGATCACCCACTTTTTGCCGTCTGGCTTAGACATAATAGTTTTGAGCATAAAGTTCCAGGTCATGTAGCCGCAACCATTTCTCTCAAGCCTGTGGGCGGTATCGCGGGTGATGCCTCCGCCGATCAAATGGATATTGTTGCAGAGCTGGCCGATAAATATTCCCTAGGAGAGATTAGGGTGAGCCACGCACAAAATCTTATTTTACCCCACGTGGCAAAAGAAGACTTGCCAGCGTTATTTCTAGCGTTAGATGCTGCAGGACTTGGTACGGCCAACCACGGCCTGCTCAGTGATATTATTGCTTGCCCAGGGCTTGATTATTGTGCACTTGCAAATGCGCGCTCAATTCCTGTGGCGCAAGCAATAAGCCGACGCTTTGCCGATATAGAACGGTTAGAAAATATTGGTTTGCTCTCTGTGAAAATTTCAGGCTGCATAAATAGCTGTGGCCACCATCATGCGGGTGATATTGGCATTTTAGGTGTTGACCGCAAGGGCGAAGAGCTGTTTCAGATATTACTTGGAGGCCGCGCCGATGAAAAAGCCACTGTGGGTAAAATTCTAGGGCCGGGATTTACAGCTGAGGCAGTCGTCGATGCAATTGAGGCGGTAATAGGATATTATTTATCTCATCGTTTAGAAAGTGAAACATTCGGAGACTTTGTAATCAGAAATGGGCACGACGGCTTTAAGGAGGTGCTTTATGGTTGAGATAAGTTTGAGCGGAATAACCAGTGGGAATTGGCTTACATACGACAGTGATTTTGCCCAACACGTAGGCGAAAAGCTATTGCTGACTATAGTCGAGTTTGAAAAATTTGAAGCTCAGGCTAGCAGTCTTGATATCGATTTTGCCCTTACTCTTTCATCGAACGTTGACGTCAAGATACTTGCGCCATGGCTTGTCCGCCTCAAGATGGTCGAGTTGATTGTAGAAAATTTCACAGATGGCCGAGTTTTTACTCAAGCGCGAGTATTGCGGGATATGGGTTTTAAGGGAGAGATAAAAGTTCGTGGTCCCATGATGCCGGATCAGGCCAAGTTTTTTGCACGGGTCGGCGTTGATACGCTCATTGTTGCAGATGCAAATCGAGTGGATGACTTTATGAGTGTGCTTCGTCGCTATAATTTGTTTTATCAAACGTCAGCCGATGGTTATGTCCCAGTATTCAAGCTTCGCCATATGAAAGCTGCACAAATAAGTGACCAGAGAAAAGCATCATGAGCAACATCTTGCCCCAAGGAGCACTTCTGGCAGCTCGGCTGCAGGCACGTTTTGCAGCAAGTGAAGCCATTCATGTGCTTGCGGCGGCACTTGGTGCTTTCGACACCAAGCTTGCTTTGGTGTCATCTTTTGGAGCGGAGTCGGCTGTGTTGTTACATTTGGCTGCGCAAGTTGACCCATCGATCGATGTGATTTTTGTTGATACAGGGAAAATCTTTGGCGAAACCAAAAGCTATCGCGAGCAGTTGATAGAGACATTAAAGCTGAGCAAAGTGGTTACACAGCGACCATCTGATTATGCTATAAATTCACAGGATGCCAAGGGAGATCTATGGCTTCGTCAACCTGACGCATGCTGTGCGTTGAGAAAAGTTGCTCCGCTGCATGATGCTCTCAAGCCTTATAGTGCATGGATCACTGGTCGTAAACGTGGTCAGACTTTGGACCGTTCAGATTTGAAGCATTTCGAGTGGGATGGAGAGCATGTTAAAATCAACCCTCTGGCCGGATGGAGCCGTGAAGAAATTGAGACTTATATGCAAAGTCATGCTTTGCCACACCATAGCCTCAAAGCTGATGGGTTCCTTTCAATTGGCTGTATGCCTTGCACCGATAGAGTTGAGCAGGGCCAAGACTCCCGATCAGGTCGTTGGAGTGGAATAGACAAACAGGAATGTGGTATTCATCAAATGCGGGCATCCTAGCAGGAGGCTTGATTAATCGTACAAAAGTGTCATCTTATATATTATTCTAGGGCTTCCACAGTGGGTGCCGAGATCTATTTACTGAGGAGGTCTCATGAAACGGGCTTTATTACCACTCAATGCCCTGAGGGCCTTTGAAGCCGCTGCAAAACATCTGAGCTTTAAAAAAGCAGCCGATGAATTGAATGTGACGCCTGCAGCCATCTCTCAACAGATACGCACACTTGAGGAATATCTCGATGTACGTCTGTTCCGACGCTCCAATCGCGGTTTGATTTTGACCGAGCGCGCGCAACTTGCACTCGCTCCGTTGCGGGATGGTTTTGAGCGCCTTGATGTCGCAGTTGAGATGATTCGCGATACGGGACAAAGCGACACATTGCGTGTGAGTGTGTCGCCTTCGCTTGCCTCAAAGTGGCTGATACCACGGCTTGACCGTTTTTATGAGCAAAATCCAAATGTCATTGTAAAGATTAATGCCAGCATGGGGTTGACGGATTTTAAAGACGGCGAGACAGACCTAGCTTTACGCTATGGCGGGGGAAATTATGCGGGTCTTCATGTGGCGCCTCTGCTGAAAGAAACAATCATTGCTGTATGCAGCCCTTCACTGGTCGATGAGCGTGGGTGTTTAACGCCCGCTGATATTGCGGGACTGACCGTTATTCATGACGATAGCTCACTCGAAGACGAGAGTAGTCCGACGTGGGCCATGTGGCAAAAGGCAGCGGGTATTGCAGTGGTCAGTGGTCAGCGCGCGTTGCATTTTAATCAAACGAGTCTCGCTATTGAAGCCGCTGTAGCGGGTAAAGGTATTGCCCTCGCTAAAAGCTCAATCGCTCAAGGGGATCTTGATGCGGGCCGCCTCGTGCGATTATTTGGCGCTGAACTTCCAGTTAATTTCGCGCATTATATAGTCTGCCCTAAGCAAAATTTACGTATCTCACATGTTCAAGCTTTTATTCAATGGTTAGAGCATGAGGCTGGCACTCTTTAATCACACAGACTTGGGGGTTGTCATTTAGGGGTCAGGCATGCAATCTTGCAAAACGTACAAATGAAGGAGTAGTTTCTAATAAAATTTGCTAATTTTGCAAGATTGCATGCCTGACCCCATATATTCTTAATTCTGCTTGCTAAGCGAGCAGCGCTTCGCCACAATAGGCATCAAATCACCCAAACTAGTCATGCAAGGAATACTGGAATGTCGCGAATAGCCTATGTTAATGGTGCATATCAATCAATGGCAGATGCCATGGTCAATATTGAAGATCGTGGCTATCAATTTGCAGATGGCGTTTATGAAGGCATTTTGGTTTATAAAGGTGCACTGATTGATTTAGACCCACATATAGAACGCTTATGGCGCTCGTTGGGTGAGTTGCAAATGGCGGCACCGATGGGCAAAGGGCCACTTGGATTTGTTATTCGAGAAGTTGTGCGCCGCAATCGTGTTCAAAATGGTTTTGTTTATTTGCAAATTACCCGCGGTGTCGCACCCCGCGACCATGCATTCCCCGAATTTTCTATACCTGCGCTGACTATCACCTGTAAACGGCTTAATAGTGACGCTATAGAGCAGCGGGCTCGCAAGGGTGTTGCTGCCAGCTCGCAGCCGGATATGCGTTGGGGCCGCTGTGATGTAAAATCTATATCTTTACTGCCCAACATACTCGCCAAACAAGCCGCCCGTGAGGTGGGCGCTTTTGAAGCCATATTGATCGATGATGATGGTTTGGTGAGCGAGGGTAGTAGCACTAATATCTGGATGGTCAGCACATCAGGCGAGCTTATCACGCGCTCGACCGACGATAATATCTTGCCTGGAATAACCCGTGCCTCAATCAAAACGCTCTGTGCGGCGCATCAAATCAGCTTCACTGAGCGCGCTTTTACATTAGAAGAAGCTATGGATGCCCGCGAGATGTTTCTCACTAGCAGCACGGCAGGCGCTATGCCTATAGTCACGCTAGATGGATGCATGGTCGGTGATGGCAAGGTTGGCCCTGTTAGTCTAAAAATGATTGATATATACCGCAAACATCTGGATAGCCATGTAACTTAAAAAGAATTCGGGGTCAGGCATGCAATCTTGCAAAAAGTCTCACTCCTAAGTTTTTGGTTTGCCCATCGTGACAATGAGGCCGTCAAGATCACCAGTTACCCACATACCTGTCTTTATAGTTATGGTTCCAATTGTGACATCACTGTACTGGCTTTGAGCGCTACCTTTGTCGGATTTTTTCGGACAGCATCCAAGTGCAATCACTGCTATGTCTTGTTTGATCAATTCATGGCGGTCACGCACGCATCCAATCACAACAATCGCCGCCCAACCATTTTCAACACCCCATTTCGCCAAATTTCCGCCGACCATAGCGCGGTTCATTTGCCCGCCATTGTCAATGACTAACACACGACCTTCGCCGGGAGACTTAAGTAGAGTTTTAACTTCGCTATTATCATTATCAGTTTTAAGCGTAAGGGCTGGGCCAGAAAAATCAGTACAACCACCATAAGTATGAAAAGCCAAATCAACAATATGTGCAGCATCATCCATGGCATCACAGATATCGCTCGTTGCGATTTTTGGTGTGGAATATTTTTGGTTTGACATATTAATCCTAAAAAATTATAGGGTCAGGCATGCAATCTTGCAAAATGGTAGTTATTTCTGAGACTTTCTCGCAATTTTGTGATTATTGCAAGATTGCATACCTGACTCCAAATGGTTATTTTTTCATCAACCTAACAGTGCCATCAACAGTAATGCCCACAGGAATATCACGGTAAAAACATGTTTCAGCGCCGGTGTGGCACGCGCCGCCACCCGCTTGCTCGACGCTCATCCACAAGCTATCTTGATCGCAGTCAATTTTGAGGGATTTTACTGTCTGGATTTGGCCACTTGTAGCGCCCTTATACCAAAGCTCAGCCCGCGAGCGGCTATAATAATAGCCTTCACCCGTAGAAATGGTGGCCTCTAGCGCCTCAGCGTTCATCCAGGCTTGCATTAGCACTTTACCCGTCATGGCGCAGGTGGTTACAACAGGGATAAGACCATCCGCGTTAAATTTTGGGGCAAGCGTCAGCCCACCCTCAATTGTTGCTTTGTCGGAGCGTTCCCCAAAACGAATGGACATGCTTTTAATCCTAACGTGGTGATCTAATGAGGTCCCAGAAAGCGCGCTCGTAGCGTTCTTCCTTAAAACATCCCCTAAACTGGCGCGTGATGGTGTTGACCGATGGTTTTTTTACACCGCGCGTTGTCATGCACTGATGACCAGCATCAATAACAATGGCAACACCCAACGGCGCCAAGGCTTGCTCAATTGCGTCAGCGATTTGCGCAGTCATGGTTTCTTGCGTTTGCAGTCGCTTGGCAAAAATTTCCATCACACGTGCTAACTTGGAGATGCCAACCACTTTACCGTCCGGCATATAGGCGATATGACATGTGCCCAAGATCGGTACCATATGATGTTCGCAGTGGCTCTCGATGCGAATATCGCGCAGCACGACCATATCATCATAACCTTCAACCTCTTCAAAGGTTTTAGACAGCATGGCAACAGGATCTTCGCCGTAACCTGCAAAAAATTCTTCATAAGCGCGTACAACGCGTGATGGCGTCTCTAATAATCCTTCACGAGTAATGTCATCCCCCGCCCACTTAATCAGAGTGCGAACGGCTTCCTCAGCTTCAGCGCGTGAAGGGCGAGTATTGATTTCATTATAATTTGAAGGACGATCAGCATCCGATGATAATTCCTTCAGTTCAAGACCCTCAGGCCTCTCAAGTACGGCATCCATTGATGCTTCCTTTCATTTTTAAACTCTACAAGTGGTTCAATCAAGACTAATATAGTCATGTATTAAACATAATGCAAGCATTGTAAAAATGCCTGATACCAATTACTAGTGTGAAAGTATAGCATAAAGGTTAACAGAGAGTCCAATGGGCGATATTTATACAAAAAAAATATTAGAATTAGCGGCTAATATTCCCCTTGAGGAACGGCTAGCTAATCCTGATGTGACGGTCAGTAAAACTAGCAAGATTTGCGGCAGTCGGTTGACGGTAGATGCCTGTTTAAAAAATGGTAGCATAACAGCTTTTGGTCAAGACGTTAAGGCCTGCGCCATCGGTCAAGCTTGTGCCTCTATAGTGGCACGCCATGTTGTTGGCCTCAGCCAAGCCGAACTGTTGCCTGTTGCTGATGCCTTTGAGGCGATGATTAAGGAGGGCAAAGATGTAATCTGGCCAAATGAAAAATGGCGGGACCTCGAGATTTTCAAAGATTTGCACGGTAATACTAGTCGTTACGGTAGCGTAATGTTATCGTTTGAATGTTTGAAAGAGGTTTTTAAGTCTGTTTAAGGGCCTCACCCATCTCTCTAATTTTTTCCACTTTATTATAAAGCCCTGACCAATCATCGTGTTGATCGATATTAGACCAGATAGCCTCGACCTCATCGATCAACATGGTGCAGGGTGCGTCTCCTTGAAAATAGACATGTTCAAGCGCTTTTGTATTTGAGGGTGCGAAAGCTGTTATAGCTGTCTCAAAATGGGAAAAACTTTCATGAGAATAATGTGGCAACTGCGGCGAATTACTCTCTCTATGCTCATTCATTTCGCCTCCGTACCAATCATAGAATATCTGCTCGTAGGGCATGCCACTTGCGAGCAGAAAACTATTCAGTGCAGTGAACATGGCATCATCGGCACTATCCCCTTTTGATTGAACACCAAGGCGGCGTAGCAAGTTTTTGCGCATGCTAGCGTGAAACAGGGCTGGAAATTTATCCAAGCTATTGCGAATGGTTTGCTCGTCCAATATGCCAGACATCGTACCACCCAATTGGTAAAGATCCCAGTAGATGCTATCGGGTTGCCTGCCATAAGAGTAAAGCCCTTCACGATCAAAGTAAGCTGCGGTAAAGGATAGATCAAGCGTTGGCATAAAACGCCAAGGGCCGTAGTCAAAGCTCTCACCAGTGATATTGATATTGTCTGAGTTAAGGACCCCGTGCACAAAACCTGCGGCCATCGTCTCAGCTGCGAGCACAGCGGTACGTTTTGTCACTAGGTCTAAAAACATAACAGCATTGTCGGCAGCAGATATGCTGGGTGTTTTGCCGAAGTAATGTGTGAGGCAATAACGGGTTAGAGCTTCAATTTTGTCCGCTTCGTCAAAATATGCCAGTCGTTGAAAGCTGCCAATACGGATGTGGCCTTCGCTTAGGCGCACGAGCACTGCCGATCGAGTGGGGGACGGTTCGTCTCCACGCATTAAGGCTTCTCCAGTTTCGATCAGTGAGAAGGTTTTGCTGGTATTAACGCCTAGTGCCTCTAGCATTTCGGTTGCCAAAATTTCGCGTACACCGCCCTTGAGTGTCAATCGCCCGTCGCCATCACGGCTATAAGGCGTTGTACCACTGCCCTTGGTGCCAAGGTCTAAGAGTCGATCATTTTGGTCATATAGTTGGGCAAATAAAAAGCCACGCCCATCACCAATATCAGGGTTATAGTTACGAAATTGATGACCGTGATAGCGCTGAGCGAGTGGTGAGGGTTGGGTGCCCGGTAATGGTTTAAAACGGCCAAAATGTTTGATCCAATCTTTATCACTCAGATGATCAAGCCCGACAGTTTTGGCATGCCTATCATTTCTATATCTGAGCCTGGTCTCTGGAAAGTTTGCCGCCTCTACGGGGTCAGCGAAACCTTCCCCAAGTGTGAGGAATGTTTGTGCGGGGCGATATGAAGGAGCAAAACTCATAGGCCCCACTGCACCACATCGTCAAAATTCGGGCGAGGGCGCTCGCTTGGCTCGCAGCCTTGGCTCCCTAGAAAGAGAAAACCGGCAATTTTCTCATGCGACTTTAGGTCTAGACCAGCTTTCACTGTTGGTGATGTTGCGGCCCAGCCTGTAAGCCACTGGCCAACAAAGCCGAGGCTGTGGCTTGCGATAAGCAGGTTTTGACAGGCTGCTCCCATCGAGAGTAGCTGTTCAAAATGTGGTATCGCTCTATGTTTCACAGGGCTTGAAACAGCTATTATCAATACGGGACCTTGCGTGGCATAGCCGGCCATTTTCTCACAGATTTTTGCCGAAACTTTGCCTTCTGCTTTAAGGCCTTTGCTAATGAGTGCGCCAAGTTTTTCACGGTCTTGCCCGGCAAGCACTATAAAGCGCCAAGGATTGAGCTTGCCATGGTCTGGTACACGGATAGCAGCTTTTAATATTTCACGTAACTGAGTATGATCAGGGCCAGGTTCTGTCATAGCTTTGGCTTTGACCGATCTGCGGTGCAATAATAAATTCAATGTCTGTGTGTCGGATGGGCTAGGCGCCATGTTTTTGCTCCAAAATGCGTTGCCAGTTGAGTGTTGTCTGCTATACCCTATTTATAAATATATAATATAAATAGTGTGTTGATTATAAAAAACCAACAGATGAAAGTCTAATAGCTTTTGGGAACGATTTTATCTCAAAGCATAAAGAATAGAGTGAGATGCGCGTGAAACCTATATATTATTGCCTCATTAGCCCTTTTATATTATCATCGCTTACAGTTGATGCTGATGATACGGTCCCCGATGAAATTCTGGTTGTTAGCCAGCGCTTAGTGCCTTTAATGGCACATAAATCTTATGCTTCTACAATAATTACAAAAGCTAAAATTGATACGTCACCAACGATAGCTCTCGACCAGCTTCTCGCCGGACAAGCTGGTGTTGGTTTGTTTAAGCGCTCTGATAGCAGTTCATCCCATCCGACAACAACAGGGATTAGCATGCGCGGCACGGGTGCCAATGCGGCTGGGCGCACGCTTGTCTTGTTGGATGGTATGCCATTGAATGGCCCCTTTGGTGGTTGGATTACATGGTCAGCAATTGATGTAGAAAGTCTTGAGCGCATTGAAATGACCCGTGGTGGTGGTGCTGGTGTTTACGGAAGTTCAGCCCTTGCGGGTGTGATATCGCTAAACAGTGAAAATCCTGTTGAAAATACAATAAGCGCTGAAGGAATTGTTGGTAATTATGGCACGTATGGTGGACAGGCTCACGTAGATTTTGCAGGAGAAAATGGTTTTATCAGCGTTAGTGGCGGTGCAGAAAATAAAGATGGTTTCTACCTTTTATCACCGTCCCAGCGCGGCACGATTGACGTGCCATCCTCAAGCGATAATGCTTTTGCGACCTTGCGGGCGGGCACACATGTTGCGGATGATGTCTCTCTTACAGCACGTCTAGCTTGGTACCGCGACAGTATGGTGAACGGCCTGTCGCTTGCGACCAGTGAGACGGAGGGCGTGGACGCTTCATTGCGACTAGTACGGCTGGCGCAGCAAGGCCAGCTTGGTTTTGAAGTAACGGCCTACTACCGCCATAAAGATTTTAACAACAGCTTTTCCAGTGTGCAGGATGCTGCACGCACCATTGAGCGTATAGTGCTTAATCAGTATGATGTGCCAGGAAGCGGTGCAGGTTTTATGGCCAAGGTTAGACATATTGCGGGTAATGGTGTTAGTTATGATATGGGTGTTGATGTGCGCCACATGCGAGGCGCGGCACATGAGGATTTTAAAAACTTGGGTGCAGGCTTTTTGAATGAACGCTTGTCAGCGGGTCGTCAGCAACTCGCGGGTTTTTTCACTGAGGCTGCGGCCGAGCGAGAAAATTGGACAATCACGGCAGGTTTTAGGCTCGATCATTATAAAAGTTACGATGGTGTCATAATCGAAACGAATAAGGCATCATCTATGATTACACGTGATGATGTTATTGATATACAGGATGGTTGGGTTCCTTCAGCACGCCTTGGTTTTACCTATGATATCACGGGCGCTTTTACGTTTGAAAGTGCTATTTATAATGGCTTTAGATTACCGACTATCAATGAATATTATAGACCATTTCGTGTACGGAATGATATAACGGAGGCAAACCCTACCCTTGATATTGAGCGGATATTAGGCCTAGAAGCTGGCGTCAGCTACCAGCCTCTTTCAACCCTGTCCTTCAGCGCACGCTATTTCCATCTTCGCTTGAGAGATGGTGTAGGCAATATTACTTTGGCTTACGGCCCAGGGGTTTTCCCGCCGACAGGTTTTGTGCCGAATGGTGGCGTGCTTCGCCAGCGTGAAAATATTGATGAAACTATTACAGACGGTTTTGAGATTAGTGGCAATGTGATGTTCTCGCACGGGATTTCACTCGAAGGCAGTTATCAATTTGTTCATGCGCGTATTACCAAATTTGATAATAATGCATCCCTTATCGACAACAAGCCAATCCAGACACCCAAGCATAGCCTGAGAGGTTCATTTAAGTGGCAGCCGAGGTCTGACTATTGGTTGCGCGCGGATCTTCAGCTTGATAGCGCGGTATTTGATGATGATCTCAATGAAAGAGAGTTGTCCTCGATCGTGATGGCGCATTTGTCTGCTGGTTATATGCTTACTGAAAATATTACTATCAAAACCGTTGTGCGCAATATCTTTGATGAGAAGGTTATCGCTGCCCTGTCTGATGATGGGTTAGAAACTTTGGCTCAGCCTCGTAGTTGGACTCTCTCTCTTGGACTGAAATTTTAGGAGCTAAGCCTGTGACTCAAAATGTGCCGTCGTTAAAAACACTGAATGGTAGTTTTCTGGATATTGACGAAAAAAAACAGGTGGGTCGGTTGCGCTTTGAGCCGACGCAAGACATGTGTAATCCTCGCGGTTTTATTCAGGGTGGGTTTGTCACCGCGATGCTGGATGATGCCGCTGGACTTGTATGCTTTATCAGCACGCAACGTGAATTTACCACGAGCAACCTTCACATTGATTTTTTCCATGGCACTGTACCGGGCGAGCCTGTAATTGCAACCGCAACAATGGTGCGCGCGGGTCTGCGTCAAGCTATTGTTGATGTTGAACTTATTCGTGAAAGTGATGATAAACTGCTTGCTAGAGGAACGGTTTATCAGATATTTCTCGATACTCAGAAAAAGCCTTAAGAGCTGACTTTGCATTTTTTGTGTTCCAAAGATGCGGCTTTTGTGGTTACTCTGAGGCTTGAGATACAAAGAGGCAGTTGGGCTAATTGCCGCGAGGGAGCATTGGGGTGCTCAGATGAGGCTAATCCATCCCAGACACTGGGATTATAACATTAGGGGGACACATGTCCGATACTATCAATAATATGTACGAAGGGTCTCAAGAACGCGAGTTTTTAGGCCATCCAATTGGCCTCGGAATTTGCTTTATGACCGAGATGTGGGAGCGCTTCTCATTTTATGGTATGCGTGCACTGCTCATTTTATTCCTTACAAAATATTATTTCTATTCCGCAGAGCAAGCTAGCGGTATATATGGTGCTTATATCGGCATGACCTATATGTTGCCTATCGTCGGAGGCTATTTTGCTGATCGCTATTTGGGTAGCAGAAAAGCCGTGATCTACGGTGGGTTATTGCTTGTAATAGGACATTTCTCGCTCGCCTTTGAAGGGCCGCCGGCTTATATGGATGGCATAACAGTTGTTCGCGATGAGGGCTTTCAGAGTATGTTCTTCTTCTCGCTTGCGCTGATCATAACTGGTGTAGGTTTCCTTAAAGCTAATATCTCTACAATTGTTGGCAAGCTATATGGTGAACACGATCCACGCCGTGACGGTGGGTTCACCATTTTTTATATGGGTATTAATCTCGGTTCAGTGTTGTCTATCGGCGGCGTTGGCTATGTTGGTGAAACTTATGGCTGGAACTGGGGTTTTGGTATGGCAGGTGTTGGCATGCTGTTTGGTCTTGTCTTCTTCCTTTGGGGGCAGAAATTTCTGGATGGACGGGCTGAGCCACCGAACGAACCTGAGTTGAAAGAAAAGGGTTTTGCTATATTCAATAAAGAAAATACCATTTATCTTTTTGGTATATTGCTCGTATTTATGTGTTGGCAGCTAATTCAGTATCAAAAGATACTTGGTTATGCCTTGGGCACGTCTGGTTTTGTGATGCTTGCTTTGCTTATCGGCTATGGCTTTAAAAAATGTGATGCCGCAGCGCGCGGCAAACTTTTTGTGGCCTCCTTCCTTATTGCAACGCAGTCATTGTTTTGGGCGCTATTTGAACAGCAAGGCGCAAGTTTGACATTGCTTGCGGACCAGCAATTTAATTTGCATTTCATGGGAATGGATTGGTTACCGTCGCAGGTCCAACTCATGAATGCTGCCTTTATTGTCATGTTTGCCCCAGTGCTTGCATGGCTATGGGTGGCTATGGCGAAAAAAGAAATTGAGCCATCTACACCAGCCAAATTTGGCATTGCAATGACCTTGATTGGTCTTGGTTATATGGTTTTTGCTTATGGCATGGGCATCGATGAAGGCTCTGATAAAAGCTTTTGGTGGCTAGTGTTCATTTACTTTGCTCTGACAATGGCCGAGCTTTGCCTTAGCCCAGTGGGCCTTTCTATGGTGACAAAGCTCAGCCCAAAAGCGATTGTTGGTATGGTTATGGGAACATGGTTCCTCTTTACGTCGCTTGGTAATTTTGTTGCAGGCTGGATCAGCTCACTCACGGGTTCAGGCAGTCATGGCGCCACTGCAGGAGCATTAGACGTTGAGGCGACGATGAGCGTTTATAATGATATTGGTTTACTAAGCATTGGTGTAGGCCTTGTCATCTTTGCTCTCACACCTCTCATGAGAAAGCATATGCACAGCGTGCACTAAATCTTAGAGATAAATTTTAAAAAGGCGGCTCCAATATTTTGTGGGTCGCCTTTTTGTTTTTACGAGTGACAAGCTCACATCAACTTGATAACTTCTCATCTTATTTCCTTGAAGGGAATGTTTTGGTTTATACGAGGGGATCATTACCATGACAAAGCAGAGATATATCAGAGGCAGCATAGGCTGTGTACTGGCCAGTGTAATAGTAGCCTGTTCGCTTACCGCTAGTGTTCAGGCAAAAGACAAGCAGGCACCGCATGTAAAAATTAATAAAAATCCTTACCCAAGCAGCTATACTGCGCTGCCAAGTGTTTCCACACTTATTACCAATGTGACCATTATTGATGGCAATGGTGGTATAATCGAAGGTGGCGCGATTGGTCTTATGGATGGTAAGATTACATTTGTAGGCTTAGACATCCCAAAAATTAAATTTGATTTGACTATTGATGGAACTGGCAAGTGGGTAACCCCCGGCATCATCGATGTGCATAGCCATTTGGGGGTATTATCCCTCACCGTCCACAGGCTCGCACAATGACGGCAATGAAGCAACACAGCCGGTGACTGCTGAAGTATGGGTAGAACACAGCATTTGGCCGCAAGATCCTGGGTTTATTCGGGCAGCAGCAGGTGGTATTACAGCGCTGCAAATCCTGCCAGGTTCTGCCAATTTAATAGGTGGTCGTTCGGTGACGATTAAAAATGTTCCGGGCCGTGTCTATCAGGATATGAAATTCCCGGGTGCCCCCTATGGCATGAAGATGGCCTGCGGTGAAAACCCAAAGCGGGTCTATGGCACGAATTTTAAGGTTAGCCCGCAAACGCGCATGGGTAACGTGGCAGGTTATCGTCAAGCCTTCGCCAATGCGCAAGATTATCAGGAGCAATGGGCAAAATATGAGCGCGAATATGCTAAGGGTGATGATGTTTCGCCCCCTAAACGCGATCTAGAGCTTGAAACTCTCGTAGGAGTCCTTGAGGGTGAAATTTTGGTAAATATGCATTGTTACCGCGCCGATGATATGGGTACACAGCTCGACATGATGAAAGAGTTTGGTTATAAAATCGCGACTTTCCACCATGCAGTGGAGGCTTACAAAATTGCTGACAGGCTAGCTGAAGAAGGCGTTTGTGCAGCTATGTGGGCCGATTGGTGGGGCTTTAAAATGGAAGCTTACGACGGTATTCGTGAAAATATTCCATTTGTCGCCAAAGAAAAAGGCAGCTGTGCGATTGTTCACTCAGACGATGAAACAGGCATTCAGCGCCTAAACCAAGAAGCTGCAAAGTCAGTGGCAGATGCGCGCAAGGTAGGGGTTAACTTTACCGAGCAAGAGGCGTGGACATGGCTTAGCCGCAATCCTGCAAAGTCACTGGGTATTCTTGATAAAACTGGCACACTAGAAGTGGGTAAAAATGCCGATGTTGTCTTGTGGTCGGGTGATCCTTTCTCAGTTTACACCAAAGCGGACATGACCTTTGTCGACGGGGCGGTAATTTGGGATAGGGCGGACAAATCCCGCCAAGGTGTTACGGATTTTGAGCTCGGACAACCCAGTCAAGGAGACGCGAAATGAGATTAATTCAAACACTTTCAATGGCGTCTATGCTTATGTTTGTTGCATCGAGCACTTTCGCTAGCGACATCGCCATTACGGGCGGCAAAGTTATTACTATGGGCAAAGGTGGTACTCTCGAAAATGCCACAGTGCTAATCAAAGATGGTAAGATCACTAAGGTTGGTGTTGGCATCAGCGTACCAAACGGCTACGAAATTATTGATGCCAATGGCAAATGGGTTACTCCAGGTTTTATGGGGGCAAGCACTAGTCTGGGTCTTAACGAAGGTCCGTCATGGGCCGGTGTTGATGATAGTGATGCATCCAAAGCTGAGGTTGGTGCAAGCCTCGATGTCACGTGGGCTCTTAATCCGGCACAATCACCTTTTGCGATAAATCGCATTGAGGGCATTACGCGTGCAGCCACTAATATCGTAAAATCGAAAACGCTCTTTAGCGGTCAAGGCGCTGTGATCAGCCTTGGTGATGATGGTAAGGTCTATAAAAGTAAAGTCTATATGAACCTTGCTGTTGATGAAGAAGCGTCTAGGCTTTTGAGTGGACGCTCATCTGTGTGGCATTCGGTTATCACAGCTTTTGATGAAGCTGAAAAACATATCGAAGCGCTTAAGAAAAAAGCTGAAGACGATATGAAGCCTAAAACTGATCAAGATGACTGTGAAAAATCTCAAGAGGAAGAAGAAAAGCCAAACCCTGACCGCGATGCGCTTGAGCTCGTGGTCAAAGGCGAACTCATTCTTGTGGTGAGCGCGTCACGTAAGGCCGATCTTTTAAACGTCATCCGTCTTGGAGAGAAATATCCTAATTTAAAAATTGTCATTTCGGGAGGTCAGGAAGCATGGATGGTAGCTGACAAGCTCGCCCAAGCGAATATTGGCGTCATTGTGCACCCAATTGATAATTTGCCGCAAAGTTTTGATATGCTCGGAGCTACACAGCAAAATGCCGGTCGTCTTGAAAAGGCTGGTGTTAAAGTTGCCATTGTAGGCAATGGTGATGCGAATGTACGTCTGGCTGTACAAAATGCGGGCAACGCCGTCGCCAATGGCATGAGTTGGCAGGGTGCGATGGCTTCTTTGACCACAGTGCCAGCTGAGATGTTTGGCATTTCTGATAGCTATGGCACTTTAGAGGCTGGCAAAGATGCTGATGTTGTGGTCTGGGACGGCGATCCGCTTGAACTGATGACCAGCCCAGATGCGGTGATCATTAGCGGCGAGAATATTCCTTTGGTCTCGCGTCAAACCAAACTGAGGGATCGCTATAAAGATATCACTCGTTCTCCAGCCTATGTAAAATAGGTTAAGTGCGTTAATGCTATAAAAGGGTCGCTTTTGTCGACCCTTTTTTGTTGGATTTATAAAATGGCAGGCTATGATGGCGCAAAATTAAATAAGGAATTGCCGCATGTCTCTTTTAAAATCATTCAATCCCCCGCTACGCACTCTTATGGGCCCCGGTCCGAGTGATGTTCATCCCCGTGTTCTTGCTGCAATGGCGCGGCCAACGGTTGGGCACCTCGACGCTAGTTTTCAGCAGTTGATGGAAGAAATTAAAATTGGTCTGCGCTACGCTTATAAAACCGAGAACGCTTTAACGTTCCCAGTCTCAGCGCCGGGATCGGCTGGCATGGAGGCTTGTTTTGTTAATCTGGTTGAACCAGGGGACACTGTTGTCGTGGTGCAGCATGGTGCTTTTGGTGGACGCATGAAAGAAAATGTTATTCGCGCGGGCGGCATTGCGGTGATGGTTGAATTTCCTTGGGGTTCCCCCGTCGATGTTGATCGGGTAGCTGAAGCACTTTTAAGCACGCCTGAGGCGTCTATACTTGCTTTTGTGCATGCTGAGACGTCAACGGGCGTAATGGCTGATGGCGAGGCGCTATGCAGGCTTGCTAAGGCAAATGGTTGTTTATCTATTGTTGATTGCGTTACCAGCCTTGGTGGCTCTGAGCTAAAAATTGATGAATGGGGTGTTGATGCGGCTTACAGCGGCAGTCAAAAATGTCTATCGATCGCGCCGGGTATTTCACCTGTTACATTTTCTGCAGCTGCTGCCGCGCGGGTTAAGGCGCGCAAAACCCCTGTGCAAAGCTGGTTTCTCGACCTGTCGCTTGTTATGGCCTACTGGGACGGTGCTGGTGGTCGCACCTATCATCATACCGCACCTGTCAATGCACTTTATGGCTTGCACGAAGGTTTGGTGATGCTCTGTGAAGAAGGCCTAGAGGCTGCTTGGGCACGACACGCTAAAATGCACGAGGGCTTAAAGGTTGGCATTGAAGCTATGGGGCTAAAGTTTTTAGTGCCTGAGGGTCACCGCTTACCACAGCTCAATACAATCATTGTGCCCGACGGTATTGACGAGGCGGCTGTGCGCGAGCATGTGATGGCTAATTTTAATCTGGAAATTGGCGCGGGGCTTGGAAGTCTTGCTGGCAAGGTCTGGCGTATTGGTCTTATGGGTCAGTCAGCATCAACACGCCATATCGTGTTATGCCTCTCAGCGCTAACGGATGCCCTGCGAGCGCAGCAACATCCAGTAGGAGAAGGCGCTGTTGAAGCAGCGTTGGACTTTTTGAAGGGGTAACAAAATCCCCCCTTATTAATCGATAATCTCAGTATGAACGGATTTAGGATGGATGAGAGTTAAAAAAGGAACCACTGATAATGCAAGACAATAAAAAGTTGCCTGAATTATCGAAATCCTATCCTTCGACAGGCTCAGGACGAACGGATTTTATTATTTCCCTTCGAGACCTAATAAAGGACGATGCCCTCATCATTGCCGAGTATGCGGGGGACTATGATATTGCCAAAATGGTGGCCACCATGCCACATCCTTATAGCTTGGAGGATGCTTATGCCTTTCTGGACAAGATCAAAGGCCAGATTAAGGCGGGAGAGGGTCATTCATTAGCAATCACTTTCGATGGTGATTTTGCCGGTAGTATTGGCTGGTTTTATAACGAAGAGCATGTGCTTGAGATTGGCTATTGGGTAGCTAAGCCCTATTGGGGTAAAGGCGTGGCGTGCAAAGCGCTTGCGCTTATTCTTGAGCTGGTCAAAGTTGAATGTGCTGACGAGACTGAAGTCCTAGGGAATTATATGGAAGAAAACCCAGCGTCTGGTCGGGTATTAGAAAAAAATGGTTTTGTCCGAGATGGCCGAGGTGAGGATTGTTTTTCTCTAGCGCGGGGTGAGG